>Ga0210057_1000700_pt1 | contig 54785 bp, 45 predicted proteins | sample CryGeyCG2114_010_2_FD_183968 | JGI IMG/M metagenome (GOLD analysis project Ga0210057, IMG submission 183968) | Groundwater microbial communities from aquifer - Crystal Geyser CG10_big_fil_rev_8/21/14_0.10 (SPAdes) (version 2) | ecosystem: Environmental > Aquatic > Deep subsurface > Groundwater ...
GGCTCCTCAGCAGGCCTACTCATTGGCGGAGACACGCAGCTCTATCGCGGCGCCGCGGACCGCCTGGATCTGGCAAGTGGAGATTCATTCCGAATTGTGGCTGGTCAACTTCAATTGGATACAGCAGACGGCGGGACTTCGGCAACGGGAATCGTCTTTGGTTCTACAGCAGACGTCAACCTCTATAGATCAGCTGCAAACACACTCGTTACGGATGATAATTTTAGAGTAGGAAATACAGCCAGCAATACCGTAGAGCTACTTTTGGATAGTAAGGCGGCCACAACTACAGAGGTGCTACGTACGTCCGTGCAGGGTGATGGCGCTGCGCGGTTGACACTCTCAGCAGGTGGTACGCTTGCATGGGGAGATGGAACTAGCGCTGTTGACACCAATCTCTATCGCTCTGCGGCGGATACATTGAAAACAGATGACTCATTGATAGTTGGTTCTAATCTTCAAGCTTCAGAATCAGCGAGCGCTCTCTACCTTTCAGCTCCAAACATAAATACAGCATTTGGGGGGATAGGAAGATATGAAAATATGCTTACTTATTCAGAGCAAATAGATAATAGTGGTGCTTATGAGGCTGTAAGAGCAACAGTAACAGCCAATAGCACCAACGCACCAGACGGATCAGTCACAGCCGAACAGATCACGGAAGACGCAACTGCCAGCAATACTCATTACGTGAGAAACACAACAACCATGGCTGATAACACTGTGTACACATTTTCTATGTATATGAAAGCTGGTACAGCAACATATGGAGGTTTCTTTTTCAGACTTCGAGATGATTCCAATCCATCTGTAATATTTAATTTGTCAACAGGAACTCTTGTCAACAAAAGCTCAAGCATCATATCCACTTCCATACAACCCTATCAAAATGGTTGGTACAGAGTGTCAGCAACCTTTAACTCATTGTCAGGAGGATCACTTTCGCCCCGGCAATGGGTAGGATATGCGGGGTCTAATGGATCCAGCATTACTTACAACGGCGATGGCGCTTCTTATAATTACGTTTGGGGATGGCAATTGGAAGCGCAGTCCGACCGCGGTGTCTATGTGCAAGTAACATCTGACGCTATTACAGCCGGCAGTGGACTTGTTTTAAATAGTACAGGCCCACACCTATTTTTAAACGGTAACGTGGGGATTGGGACAACATCTCCCAATAATGCATTGGAAGTTCTCTCTACCACATCTCCCCAATTTAGAGCTGCATATGACACTTCAAACTATATGACAACAGGTGTTTCAAGTGCAGGAGTTACAACATTAACAGCCGTAGGAAGTGCACCTTCTCTTGACCTTCAACCCGATGGAACAGTGGACATAAATATAGCAGGTGGAAGCGCTGCAACCGGATGTACAGTAGCAAACAGCACAGGGAACCTAACATGCAGTGGAAGTATAACTACCAATGGCACAGGAACTGCTGTTACATCAGGATTTTGGACTAGAAATACTACATCGGGTTACCTATACAATACTACTTTAACCGATAGTGTGGGGATTGGGACAACTGCACCCGTCGGCAAGCTAAACGTCGTCGAGGATACGACCGGTGCCAACACGGGCCAAATCCGGGCATACAACAACTCTGCCGTTGGCACCAATACCAATTCTATTGCTGGTGTCCAAATGAGTTTCCCCAACCAACTCACTGCTAATCATAGAGCCAGTGTATCCCTGATGCACTCGGCAGCCGCCACAACAGGAAATGCGCTATTAGATGCAGCGTACGCTGGAGGTGCCTTGGCAATCACCTCAACCAGTACTCCCATTTCCTTAGCTACAGAGGCCAACCAACCCATCCGCTTCTTTACTAATAATTCCGCAACAGAACGAATGCGAATTAACGGAGATGGCAATGTGGGAATCGGGACGACGGCGCCAATTGGAAAATTTCAGCTCGAAGGAAATGTTACGGGTAAAGCGCTTGCGATATTCAACTATACAGGAACGGACCAAGATATAATCGCAGCATCACTATCTGGTACAACAAAATTCCGTGTTTCAAGCGCTGGAAATGCTTATGCGTCACAATTCCTTGACATAGACAACACTACTTACTACCTTGACCCTGCGGCAACTGGAACATCTCTTAATACAGCTGGGCAAATTACCGTTGCAGGAGGAACCGGAAAAATTGATGTAGGGACAGTCGACCCTCCATATACGATAAATAACAAAAAATACGCTACATATCTTCCTTCCATGACAGGGGTAAAAGAAGAATTTTCAGATGTCATAAATCTTACTCCCACAAGTAACCCTGATATCTATGCTTACTCGCTCGATTTTAGCAATGCGACTGAAGGAAGCGATTTATGGGTATTTTCCCAAGTTATATATCCAGGAAGCAATCTTGAACGCATTGCCGTACTACTCTCTTCTCAAAATAATGCAAATGTCTCTTATAAAAAAGAAAATGGAAAAATCGTTGTTTTCGGCAATAAACCTACTGAAGTTTCAGTTAGGCTTACTGCACCTCGATTTGATTTTGCTGATCATCCAACAATAAGAACAAATTCTCTTGTCGGACTTTTACCACAAGGGAACTCCTATATATCGTTACCAACAGACTTCTCTGCTTTAACAAGTTTTCTGACTGGAATAGAAGGATTTACGGTAAATACTATTAATGGGGTTAGAAATTTTGTATTTAGCGGTGTTTTGAAAGCAGGAGGCGTTACAACTGACGTTCTGGCAGTCACTTTTGACAATGTAACAATTGCCGGAAAAACATTACAAAACTACATAATCGATACAGTTAAAAATGCATCAATTTTAGTTAATAATAATTCCATTGTCTCTCCGCTTGCCTCAATCAATCAAATAAACACAACTATTATTAGCCCTCTCGCACCAAACTCTGCTGTTGCACTAAGATTTGACAAAGATAAAATATCTGTTCTTAACGGCAAGTCTGCAACAGAATCAGCAGTCGTCGCATCAATTGACAACGCAGGTAATGCAACGTTCTCGGGAACCCTAAACTCCAAAGACTCAAGCATTTCAGGGCAATTAGCAACCAACAATCTATCTGCTAACCAAGCAACTATTTCAGGCACGCTTCATGCTGATAAAATCATAGCCAATAGCATTGAAGGGCTTGATGCAAAAATAGAAAAATTTGCAGCAAAACAGGCCGAAGTAGCTACTCTATCTGCACAGTCTATAGGCCCATTAACCAATGATGCAGCACCTCTTGCAAGCACCTCTGCGAGTTTTATTGCATCGGCAACAAGTAGTGGATTTATCAATCTTGATTTTGCTGATTTTACAAATCTTTCGGCTGAGTTTTTAACAGTGAGAAACGGACTAATTGCGCTTGGACCAACAACCCTCAATCAAACAAGCATACTTGACTCTCTTTCTATAGGAACAGACTTTACCATTACCACAAATTCTCTTAATCTTCTAGGACAAGATCTTCAAATCCAACCTCTTGGGCAGGGTGGAATTAACTTCTTAGCCGGTCTTGTTACAATTGATACAAGCGGAAACTTAAACGTATCGGGCAATGCCAACTTTGCCAAAGACGTAACGGTTGGAGGCAAACTTGCAACCAATATAATAAGCCCTCTGGCGAATAGCGATCTAACTTTAAATTTACCTGCTACAAAATCCGGGAGCCTTGACCAATCGCTTCAAATTAAAAACGCCAGCGGGAGTGGAATTCTGGCAGTTAACCAAGAAGGAAATGTTGTCGCTTCGGGATCTGGAACTTTCTCAAAACTTAAGCTATCATTTGCAGCAGAGGCCTTAGCTACATCAAACTCCGAAGCAATCGCTACGGGGTCTGCAGGATTTGCGACTTTAAAAGCAAATCAACCAGAGATTACCATAAACAACCCGAATGTAACAGAAAATTCCTTGATTTACATTACTCCCGTTGGAGCAACCCAGGGAAAAGTCCTATCTCTACTTCGCCAAATTCCTGACGCATCATTCACGGTTGGAATTAATTCTCTTTCAACAGTAGGCATTCAATTTAATTGGCTTATTGTGAATTAGATAAATACTTTAATAAAAAATCTCGTGTTCATTTTTATGCTTATTGCCTTCAACACTCAATCTCAATGGCAAGGTTTTCTCCTTGACATTCAGTACCGAAGGACGCAATGGCAAGGTTTTCTCCTTGACATTATATTCCGTGGTTGCTAAAAATAAGTATATGTCAAAAAATAAAGCAATTTCCTATATAAAAGCTTCTTCTTTGATTATCTTGTCTTTTCTTTTAATAATTTTCCCCGCTTTTTTTCTGACTAACACGACCAATTTTTTTGTTTTACCAAAACAGTTCTTAATACTCACAGCAGCAATTATCCTACTAATTCTTTGGGCACTACGAATGATCCTTGAGAACAAAATTACAATTCAAATAAACCCTTTTAATGCCGCAATAGGCATTTTGGGAATAATTGCTCTTATTTCATCCTTTTTTTCGGTAAACGTATACGACTCTTTCTTTCAGTCTATCCCATTCGTTGGCATTCTGGTCCTTTATTTTTTATTCATCAACAATGCAGGTGACAAAAAATCTATTAAAACCGCTTTTTACTCTTTTATTTTAGGCGCAGTCCTAGCTAGTGCCATCTCCATCTTTTATGGACTCAAAGTCTATATCTTTCCAATTAGTCAGATTGAAAATCAATACTTTAATTCTTTCGGATCGACCATTCAAGCGATTATCTACTACGTGGCTGTTTTTTTGGTAGTCTTCTTTACACTTATCCCAAGAATTAAAAATAAATTGAATATATTTAGCGCAGAAAGCATTTTCTATATGCTTTCATCTCTTGTTCTTATTGTCGCGATTGGGGTTTCGCTCTATCAAATATTCTCAAATCCCCAAACAGTAGTTCTTTTACCTTTTGCTTATGGGCTTCAAATATCATTTGCCGCAGTTAGCCAAAATTCGCAAAGGTTTATGCAGTCCCTTTTGCTAGGATCCGGATACGGCACCTTCGGAGTTGACTTCAGTCTCTTCAAGCTTGCCTCTTTTAATCAACAACCAAACATTTGGAATGTAGCATTCCCCTACTCTTCATCTTACGCACTAGAGCTGCTTGCAACAACAGGAATTCTTGGAGCACTCGCCTATTTCTTTCTTCTCTTCAAATTAATAAAGGCTAAAATAAATAAAAAAAGTGTCTTGTACGTTGTGATATTTATTCTTGCGCTAGTTTCTTTCATCCTTCCGCTCTCAATTTCAACATTATTTCTATTCTTTATGCTTATTGCCTTCTATGCCACTGGCCTTTATCTTGAAGACAATAAGGCATTTTACACAGTTGAGATAAAGCTTGTCGCTCTTAGAAAAGGCCTTTTCGTTCTATCGGAAAACGCTAATTACAGCTACGATTCGCCCAGTGAGCGAAAAGCAAATGTTTTGTTACCAACCGCTTTTTTTGCACTAATATTAATAGCTGTATTATTTATTGGTTTCTTTGGATTTAAATTTTTACGGGCCGACCTGACCTTTGCACAGAGCCTCAAAGCGCAAAATCAAAATGATGGACAAAAAGTCTACGATTTACAGAGAAGAGCAATTCAAGACTTCCAACAAAGGAGCGATTTTCATAGAATATTCTCCCAAATTAACCTTGCTTTAGCAAATTCAGTAAGCAGCTCTGTTCCTCCAGGCTCGTCTCCTAGTGCTCAAACACAACAAACGGTTGTTACTCTTCTCCAGCAAAGTATTAATTCAGGGAGAAACGCTATTACTCTATCTCCTGGATTAGCAATCAATTGGGAAAATTTATCACAAATATACAGAAGTCTTATAGGAATTAGTGAAAACGCAGATCAGTTTGCCATTTCATCACTAGAACAGGCAATTGCTATTGATCCAACAAACCCTCAATTATATATTCAGCTTGGTGGAATTTATTATCAATTAAATCAATTCGATGCTGCACAGAATCAGTTTCAAGTCGCGATAAATCTAAAGCCAGATCTGGCAAATGCTTATTACAACTTAGGACACGCACTAGAAGCAAAAAATGACTTACAAAAAGCACTTTCCGCCTATCAAGCGGTGGAACAATTAACAAAAAACGACAAAGCAAGCAATGATAAAATAAAAGAAGAGATAAAAATATTACAGACTCGAATCGGAAATATAAATGCAGAGAGCTCGGTAAAAACGCCAGAAACTACATCTACGGATCAGCCTCCACTTGAAATTAATTCACCTTCAACCGAAATAAATCCCAAAACACAAGTTGAGGTTCCTCCACCGCCGAAAGAATAGGCATCAAACAAATAACCAACTCTTAAAAATAAATGTGTATGCTCCAGATCTAAGAACACTTAATCTACCTAGAGACTACATTCACCATCACAAGTTGCTGAGCAGTATGAACCTGTACCTTGCGGGACAATATTGCATCTTGACCCAATGCCACTTCCGTCAGGATTTGAGCCCCCAGTACACCTATAATCAAGCGAACATATAGGTGTAGGGGTAGGTGTAGGAAACTCTATGGGATTTGAGGATATGTAAGAACAGTCCAAGTTTCCACCCATAACACAGTAATTATATTTTGATTGATAATATCCACAAGCTGCAAACATAGGGCAAACATCTTTGAATAAAAGTTTTTGATAGAGATTGGCATACAAAACGCTCCATTGAGGACAGCTGTCATCAATATTTATTTGGTAAAGATAGCATGAATTATTCCCTTTAGACTTACAGTCTGGGTCTTGAGGCACTTTTTGCATATACACAAAGCCATCTTCAGACCAAGCAGCACCAAAAGGAACGGAAGAAGGATAGCAGCTGTGATCATTATAATACAGAGTAAGAGCATTGGCTATTTGATTTAAGTCGTTTTTTCTTTGAGCATCTTTTGCTTTTTGAATTTGATCAAGTGGATTAAGGCCAAAAATCATCGCAAAAATTATAACACCTAGCAAAGCCACTATCACAAGCAACTCAACGAGAGTAAAACCTTTAATATTTTTAAAATGAAGCATAATGCAATCGTATATGTAGTCAAAAGACATTGTCAAGTGAAAAACAATAAAACTAGCTAAATTCATTGACAAATTTTTATAAATCTAGTTATATTAGAATATGACAAAGATATTTTATAGAAAGTATGGTATAAAAAATTATCTGATTATTGCCCTAACACTTCTAGCAATAACTTTGGCAATTCTTATTTATTTAAAAAATTCAAATTTTAAAAAACAATTTAACGATCAACCATCCAGCTCGATAGCTGACAAGCGCGAATTTGACGCTTCTGATAGCTTTATTGAGAATCCAAACCTAACCAAAGAAGAAAAACAAGCACTAAAAATTCCAATTGGGGGAACTGACGCGGAAAAACAAGAACACTTCCAGCTCGCTATAAAAATTGCGAAGACAACAGATACAATTGAAATTTCAAATTGTCACCCACAACCGATTGTTGCAAAAATTAATAAAAATGAAAAGGCCGTATTCAAAAACTCAGATTCAAAAGACCATACCATTATCATAGGGCTCAAAGACATATTTAAAATACCAGCAAAAAGCAAAAAAGAAATAGATTTTAGTTTCAAAAATGAAGCTGGAAAATTATTCGGTTATGGATGCGACTCATCCCCCTCTGCCGCAGGACTATTATTCATAATATAAATTCTTAAGTTATTGCTCCGTATACCCTCTTTCTCAAAAATTATTAATAAGATATACTATTTGTATGTCCAAAAAAAAGAAAAATATTTTACCAAAAAAGACTGTTGCGATTATTATCGCTCTAACAATATTAAATCTCATACTTCTGCTAATTTTTTTCATAAAAAATGATCTAAATATTGAAAATAAATCAAATGACTACCCCGAACTTTCTTATCTTTCAAATACAAACATGCCATTTTCAGAACTCTCCGACTACTTTAAGTCCCTTGCCAAAAATCGTGGTGGAGTATATGCGTTTGAAATACTTAAGAAAGCAAAATTACCAAATAATATCGACCTTCATTTATTGGGTCATGGCATTGGAGATATTTTGTATAAAGAAAAAGGGATTGATGGAATTAAATTCTGTACACAAGATTTTAGAAATGCGTGCTCTCACACAATTGTCATAGGCGCCTTCATAGAATACGGTGAGAAAGTCATTCCAAAAATAAAAAAGATCTGCCATGAAGCACCAGGCGGACGTGGCGCATATACGATGTGTTTTCATGGATTCGGGCATGGAGTCCTTGCATACGCGGGATATGATTTAGATCGGGCTGTAAAACTATGTAAAAAAGTAGGTTCAGAAGAATTTGCAAACCGAGAATACGTAGAATGTGCTGGAGGAACTATCATGGAGATGATGTCAGGAGTGCACGATCGAGAAACATGGCTTAAACAGGTAAAAAAATATATGCCCCAAAATAACCCACTCGCGCCTTGCAATACAGAAGTCATGCCCGATGAGCTAAAAGGGATATGCTATACATATCTGACCCCGAGATTATTTGAAGCTGCAGGATCAAATCTTGCATCACCAGAACCTGAAACTTACACTAAGGCATTTAATTTTTGTAATCAAATCCCAAAAGATAAATCAGACAATAGAAATATTTGTTACGGAAGTTTTGGAAAAGAATTTGTAGTTCTTGCTAGTAACCGTGATATTAGAAATATAGGTGAGATGACAGAAAAACAACTCAAAAATGTTTATGAGTGGTGCCAAAAAGCGGAAGCAACAGAAGGCATACGGGCATGCATAGGCAGCGCTCTCCAATCTCTTTTTTGGGGGGGCGAAAACAACCCAAATGCCTCAATTATATTTTGCAAAATAGTAGGAGAAGAATACCAAAACCAATGTTATGGTGAGCTAATCGGGTCTATAAAATATTTTTTGTCTGATAATAATAAGGGGCAAAAAATCTGTGAAATGCTCCCAGATAAGTATAAACAGACATGTAAAAGCAAATGAAAACGCTAAAAATAAAAAAAGGGAAAGTTTTTAAAATTTTTTTGATAATTTTAATAATTATCGTAAGTATTGAAATTGCCCTACTCCTCAACAGCAAAGACATTAAAAACCCCAACACATCTCTGAGCGCTCCAAACAAAATATCTTATTGGACTAAAAGAATTAAAAAAATTGGGCCACAGGAAGCCTACGCAGAATTTAAAATCATGAACGAAAAATACATATCTGGTCAACAACATCTACAGGCTCATATTTTTGGCGAAGCACTATATTCATCAGAAGGAATATTGGGCATATCTACATGCGACAATTCTTTCAGCTTTGGGTGTTATCATAGCTTTTTTGGCAGTGCGGTGTCAGATAAAGGGGTAGAAATAGTAAAAAAGCTCGACCAAACATGTCTTGAGAGCTACGGACCAAAAGGATTAGGATGTCCACATGGAATAGGACATGGACTGATTGAATATTTAGGACACGATGATAAAAATCTGATAAAAGGCCTCGCTCAATGTGAAAAACTTTCCTGGAAAGGAAAAATTTTCGGTTGTTCAAGTGGAGCATTTATGGAATACTTTTTTCCTGCTCTCACATCACCAATTCTCTCACAAGAAGGAAAAGTCGAACTATCAAGCCTAACCACATCCATACATCAGCTAGACCCCCTCAACTCTCATGCTCCATGCAATCAAATCCCCGAACAACACAAAGCTTCCTGTTATTATGAAATTGTTCCCTGGTGGAATATTGTATATAAAGGGGACATGGCAAAACTTGAGTCTTTATGCTCTGAAATTGAAGAAAATGAGTATAGAAAATATTGCTTTATATCAATTGGTGCCACATTTGCCTACTCAGGAGAGAAAGGACTTGAGAAAACGATCTCCAATTGCCAATCCATGAAGACTATAGAAAGAGAAGATCTATGCCGCGCAGGTGCATCATGGAGATACTTTTCTCTTTCCGAACATGATAACACGTCAATTCCTGATCCTTGCGCGGACCTATCAACGAGCAGGAAAGAAGCTTGTTTTGCAAATTCAAATATAATGGGACTAAAAGAATGAAAAAGACAATAAAGCTATTTCAAAAAAATGTAAATTATTTAGTTTTTTTTATTTTAATTATTGTTATAAGCGCCGAGATTATTACACTGATCGATTTTAAATTAGGCTCATCACGCACTACTCTATCAATTGAAGAATATGCAAAACAAGTGATTGAAAAATGCAAAAATGAAAATTATAAACCTAGCTGCTATGACAAAATTATTCCACAACTCATGGAAAAACCAGTTAATATGTCCATGGAAGACGCCTTTAGACTGACCAGTCTCGTACAAGAAACAGATACTTCCTATAAGTATTGCCACGTCTTAGGGCATGCTTTGGCAGCACAAGAAGTAAAAAAAGACCCATCAAAATGGAAAGAAGTTGTTGCTAGAATACCAAGCGGAATATGCTCAAACGGAGGCATTCATGGAGGATTTCAGGAAAGATTCAGAACGGATCATTTTGTCTCTGAAAAGGAAATAAATGCTCTAATCCCCGATCTTAAAATCATCTGCGAAAAAAAAGAAAGCTGGAATCCAACGGGTCTAGAACAAGCTTCTTGTTATCATGCGCTCGGACATCTCACTATGTATATTACCAATGCTGATATAGATAAATCTATATCAATATGTAACGTAATAGCTAAAAAGAATGGAGGAATTGACTACACACAACTCTGCTATGACGGAGTTTTTATGCAGATCTTTCAACCGCTTGAACCTGAAGATTTAGCGCTCATCAAAGGTAAAGCACCCACCAAAGAAAACTTACTTTTATTTTGTAATAAATTTACCGGAGCGCAAAGAGGATCTTGCATAACCGAATCTTGGCCTTTATTTCATGACCTTTTTTCATCAAGTAAAAATATTGTTCAGTTCTGTTCTATGGAAAACTCTGATCAAATTGATAGATGTTACCATGCCATAACCTATGTTATGGTTCCTATGCTAAATCTTGACTCGTCAAAAATAACCCCAATGTGTAACTCTTTTCCCGAAAAAAGAATAGCTGTTTGTTTTGCGGATGTTGCTGCAAGACTAATAGAAATTGATTACAGAAATATTCACCAAGCGATAAATGTGTGTAAGGAAGCTGGAAATTTTGGCGACTTATGTTTTCAAAATTTAATTTATAACGCCAAATTCAATTTTCATTCAGGCTCAATTCAAAACATAGACTTATGCAATACAATGCCGGACTCATGGAAAAATAAATGTATTGATTTTAACTCCTTAAAAAAATAACATAAACTTTCTCATGCATATTATTAAAAAAAATAAATATTTAATAGCACTTTTTTTGCTAACTGTGGTTATTCTTTTTCAATTATTATGGATACAAAACACTGAAAAAAAACCTGTAAAAGATATGGCTATTTGGGAAAATCAAATTGCTAATAAAGGAGGCAAAAAAGCGTATGATCAATTTAAAAATGCCTATTCTACAAAATCTTTTTCAGTTGCTCATTTAGCAAGCCATATTTTTGGAGCGTCATTATATAAAATTGAAGGCGCAAGTGGAATTACTACATGTGATGACTCTTTTTCTTTTGGATGTTATCATGGTTTTTTTTCACAGGCTATTGCAATTAATGGCTTGCAGGTAGTAAAAAAGCTTAGCCAAACTTGCGATGATAAGTTTGGTCTAAAATATTCCAGCCCATGTAAGCATGGCATTGGGCATGGGCTTGTGGAATTTTTAGGTCATGACAAGGACCACTTGATTCAAGCTTTGGAATCCTGCAAAACAAAAGATTTGAAAGATAAACAAGAACAACATTTTGGTTGTTACTCAGGCGTATTTATGGAATATAATTTCCCAATATATATAGGCGCAAACAATGCAGAAATGGGCATAAGGGAAATGGGCGAAAATGAACCTTATGAAACTTGCGAAACAATACCTGAAAGATACAAAAGTTCCTGTTATTTTTCTATAGGTCAATGGTGGGAAAAGGTATATAGCTACGATTATGATAAGTTAGGAGAATTTTGCAATAAAATTCCCAATATAACCTATGCAGATACGTGTTTTAAGGGGATTGGCAATGTTGTCGGACCATCTTCTAATTACAATCCAGAGGAGATAATCAAAAGGTGTGCAAAAATGCCAACCTCTGAAGGAGTTTCCTGGTGCGTATCAACTGCTGCATGGACCGTTCTGGAGCAGACAAAGAATAAAAATGATGCAATAGCAACGTGTAAAAATTTAAATTCAGATCAAAAGAAATTATGCCCAATACAGTAATCAAACATTTATATGAAAAAAATAAAAAATAACACGATGAATAATCGACTATTTCTTTTAAAAATTATTTTATTAATATTCGTTTTTTCTGTGATTGCTATTATCTTAAAAAGGGGTATTGGGACTCAGTTCATATCGGATAAAAGCATACGATATTACGCTGATTCAATTATTGAAAAGTGTAAAAAATATACTAATAGTGAACAATGCTACAACAAAGAAATACCAAAATTGATAGAAAAAATTTCCATGATTGATGCCTTTAGGGTAACAGTAGAGGTTCAAAAAGATGACAAAAGCTTTACCTATTGTCACATTCTTTCTCACGAATTGAGCGCAAAAGCAGTTGATAAAGACCCTTCGAACTGGATAGAAATTGCCTCTCAATGCCCTCTTGATATGTGCGGAAATGGCTGCCAACATGGAGCTTTTCAAGAACATTTTAGAAATTATGGTAATGCAGGAAAATCAGAAATTGACGACGCAATACCCGCACTTAAACAAATCTGTGAAAAAAGAAAAGGCTGGGAACCTACAGAACTTGGCCACTTTAGCTGTTATCACGCAATAGGACATATTACAATGTATCTTACTGATGCTGATGTAAAAAAATCTATTGATATTTGCTCACAAGTTGCTGTAGGAAAAAATAATGGCAAAGACTATACGCAAACTTGCTATGAAGGGGTTTTCATGCAGCTATATCAACCCCGTGGTCCCGAAGATATCGCTCTTGTAAAAGAAAAGCAGCCGATACAAAAAACGGTCGCTAAATATTGCGAACAGTTTAACGACAAAGCAAAAAATGCCTGCTGGCGAGAAAGTTGGACATTAAATCAAGATGAGATAAAAACACCTCAAGGAATTATCAAATTTTGCTCTTATGACACGAGTCCTGTGGCTCAGGAGACATGTTATGATAAATTTTTTCAAATGATTGGAATAATACTGCAAAAAATAGATAAAAAGACACTGACTGATTTCTGCCTTAAAACTCCATCCGCCCTTCAGGATAAATGCTTCAGATCTGTTGTAGCGTCAATTACCAATATAGATGAAAATAATGTAGATATGGCAATTGACATTTGCACAGAGTCTGCAAAAAAGAAAATCGGAACGTCTTGTTTTGACATGCTCGCCTACCAGGCCACTTATATATTTAAAAAGGGGTCTTATGATTCAATAAAAATGTGCAATAAATTGCCTGATAACTGGAAAGGTAGGTGCTTGAGTGAAAAATAAAATAAAATTTAGCTTCAGATTTAAAAAAAACTCTTATTTTTTACTTCTTGCTGCTATTTGCATCATAATTGCAATTGAGTCTTACTTTTTAATACATAGCGCGAATTCGTCATATCTTAAGAATCAAGAAGATTACTGCAAGACACTTTCTAAAAGTAAAAAACAGCAATGCTGGCAAGAAACTATAAAAAATATTGTTGCAAAACAAGGAGTGGATGAAGGCTTTAAGGCTTTAAGTTTTATATATAACAAAAATCCTGACTTTTCCTCCTCGTGCCATGGCATCACGCATGACATTGGCTATTCAGCTTATGACCTTTTCCGTGAAAATAAAAAAGTGACAATATCTAAATTGACCTCCAGCTGCAATTTTGGCTTTTACCACGGTTTCATGGAAAAACTTATGATACACGAGAATAATATAAAAAAGGCCCGGGAATTTTGCCATTATGTGGACTCCCAGCTAAAACATGAAACTACGGACGCTGGGTTCCAATGCTTCCATGGGATAGGACACGGAATGGTTAATGCAGATGATAATCCGGCAGTATGGGGCGATGATGTAGCCATCACAGAACCCGTACTTAAATTGTGTGAAAAGGTAAAAGAAAACGAAGAAGATCTTTATCGTTGTGTCTCGGGAGTTTTTAATGGTTTGGCTAATTTTTATCTCAGTGGAGAATACGGACTCAAGCCTCATCTCAATAATCCTTCTCAAATATGCGATAACCAACCGGATAAATATAAAGAAGCCTGTTATGGGAATATGAATTCGGTTGTTCTTTCAACATTCAAAGGAGATTTTGTAAAAGCAGCTGAATTTGAAATTAACCACATCTCTCCTAAAACGTTCATACCCAAATCAATCGAATACCTCTCAGAAGAATGGGTTGGGAGAAATATTGAAAGCGACGATTTTAAAACACCAATCGAAATGTGCAGAAAAATTCCTGTAGATTTAAAATATAATTGTCTAAATGGTGTGGAAAAAGGATATTTCGAATCAGGGAGTAAGCCTGAATACGAATACGTAAGATCTCTTTCTTTTTGCAAAACAAAAGAACTATCAAGTGAAGAAAAAGACAATTGTTACAAATTTCTTCTCGGATATATCCCTCACCAGTATTCGGATGAAAAAATGCAAAAAATATGCTTAAGCGTTGACAAAGAGTATCAAAAATACTGCATCAAAGTTAGATAAGCTTTTAAAAATTTTATGCAATGAAAAGTATAAACTACTATATATTAACATTAACCTTTGTATCAATTTTTGCCACAACCCCATATCTACCCAAAGGCAAAAACAGTCCTGACTACTCTTCTTATTCTTTGCCTGTGCTTAACAAAAATGAAAAGCTTGTTTTAGCAATTCAAAAAAACAATATCGAAGAGAAGAAAAAAAACTTCACTTTTATCCGAAGTGTCTCTACGGAAACCGCCATTATCCATCTAACAACCTGTAAAATATATCCTGTTGTTGCAAGAATAAAACTTGGTGAAAATCTCACGATAATTAATCACGACTCCAAAAATCACACACTTGAAACAGACAAAGATCATAAAATTGCTATTCCTAAAAACTCCAAAATTACAATAACTGCTGATTTTGGGTATGGACCAGGCCTTTACAGTTGGGTTTGCGACGGAAGCAATAATCCTTTGAGCGGCATGATTATTATCGAATCCAGAAATTGACTCTCAAAATCTCACATTACATTTCAACCAACCTAAAATATCCGTAATTATTCAAATCAAAAAAAATCTTATAACCGAGCCATGCAATACTCTTGAAAAATTTTGTCTTGCACTGCATAATAGATTATATGGGAAAGGGAAATTTAAATAAAAAGTCTCTCATGCTTAAGCTTTTTTTTTCAATTCTAATAATTACAATTATTGGGTTAGCCTTTTTTTTAATTTATCAAAAAAGCTCAAAGAATATCATTAATTCTAGTGGAAACGGAACTAAACAAAAAATTATTTTGACTGAAAACGGCTTCTCTCCAGAAACAATTACTATTAAAAAGGGGGCAACTATAGAATTTTCTACAACAACTGGAAAATTCTTCTGGCCAGCATCAGATATTCACCCAACTCATGGCATATACTCCGCTTTTGATCCAAAAAAACCCATTAGCGCTGACAAAACCTGGTCTTTTAAATTCGAAGAGGTTGGGAAATGGCGCTGTCATGATCATCTCGCTCCTTACTTTACCTGTACGATAACAGTAACCGACTAATTCCAGGATTAATTTATTGACAATAATGCTATTTGTGCGTAAGATAAATTTATGAATCAAGATACAGATATCCAAAATTCCTCTCCCAATCAATCTGACCCTATTCCTCAAGATGATATAGATAATAAAAAAGCGTCTGGGAAATTTGCCTATTTTTTTAAATATGCTGGGTTTGAAATTGCAATATTATTAATAATAATTATTGCCTCAATTGGAATATTAAACTATTTTAAGCTAGTTAATTTTAAAAAACTCCTAGACACTATCCCATTGAATTCCTCTACTTCTCAAAAAAATAATAGCAGCGAATTTAAAATTATATGGCAGAATCCAGGTGACACGAGTGGAAGAAGTGTTCTTTTCACAAATCTACCAATTGATAAGAATTATGAGAATTATGACTTTTTAAATGGTAAAGGCTGGAAAGTAAATCAGAAGGAGGAAAAAATGGCAATAAATGGAGTTTTTGTAAAATTTGAAGCTGTACCAAATGAAATAAACAATAAATACATCACTCTTTCGCTACCCGATGACAAAACTAACCTGATAAAAATTAGACTAACATCTCTTAATAGCAACAAATTAAAAGAAAAAAGTTTTCTTACCAAAACTACAGTCACTAATATCAATAAGGCTGAGAATGGATCAAGAAATGCGATTGAAAACCTGGCTTTGATTGATTTTTGGAGCGATAAAGAGCTTAATACCATAATCAAGACTGGCGACGCCATCTCAATAATCATACTTCGAGATAAAAAAAATGAAGCTATACTGGATGAAAACGGCAGTTTAATAGCAGAATCGATAAATCTAAGAAGATCTGAAGGAGAAAAGGCAATCAAAAAAGAGATTGGTGGTAAATTCTTGCTCTCTGAATCACCAAAAATCACCACACCATCACCATCGAGCCAGCAATAAAACAGGCCAATTAAACTTTAACAATACGGTGGACCACAGTCAGTTCCGCAAAACGTTCCATGCGAGTAAGTACAACACCAGTATTGCAGATAGCATCCCTGGTAATATCCCTGAGCATAGTAATATCCCTGTCCATAATAGTATCCCTGAGCATAATAGTATCCCTGTGCATAGTAATATCCCTGTCCATAATAGTATCCCTGTGCATAACAGCTATTATCCGTGGCGTATGCTGCATCATTACAGTCTGTGGCAGTAACAGAAGCCATTAAATTTCTTCTTCGTCCATTTGTAGGAGCACTAGCCTGAACATACTGTGTCGTAGTAGCCGGATACCCATCAGCATCAGCATCAATCATCCAAATAGGAAGATTTTTCACTCCAGCAGTATTATTTATAATAATAGAGCCAGAATTTGCAATACTTCCAAATCCAAGATTTTGACTTGCACTAACGGTCAGCGTCTGTCCACTTGCAATTGTTAAAACTGCAGTATTTGAAGTACCGGTTCCAGAATCTACCCCATTATCGCCCGTAAATGCACAACTAGCAGAAATAGTATAATTTCCTCCCGCTGAAGGGGTACAAGCGGCATCTACTTTATTTAACCTACCAACTAAGAGAAAAAGGAATAATATCAGAGCGCTTTGGAGCATTAGGATTTTTCTCATCTTATCGTAAAGTCAATTGTAGCATTTGTTCCTATCTCGTCATCCATTTTGAAAGTGATTTGAAAGTTTTTATCGTATGAATCACTAATTTTCCAGCTTCCTGTCCACGTTCCATCACGAGCTGTTCCGCCGGATAAGCTCATTGAATGAGATTCATTTTTCTTATCTGTTTTAACAACGGCTGTGACCGACCTTATGTCTGCTTGCGAATCTTTAATTTTTACGTCGATTTTTTGAGTACCTCCATTTTTAGGATCAATTGTACTGGCATTTATGGCATACATTTGTATCGGTCCTGCTGGCATACCAACGCTATAGCTTTGTGAGCCTTGTGCAAGAGGAGCGGGAGTTGGGAGATCTAAAACAGCCTCAGAACTTTGAGTAGCTTGGCTTGATGACTCTAATGAAGGAGAAGGAGCTAAATTTTTAACTGAATTGGATTGATAAACATACTTCAGTGGGTCAAAAATAAACCATGCCAATCCCAAAGCCACAAGAATAAGAACGACAATTATTGAAACTGTGATCTTATTTCTGCCACGAAAGAATTCCATATCTTAATTTAGTCATAAATATTATAAATTGTCAATATTTATGATTTTCTAGAAGCGTAAAGAAAAATTTAATCTCAAACCAAACAAAAACAAACCAAATTAATAGTTATTTTATATACCAAAATACTAATATCCTTTAAAAAAGGTCAATAGTATTCGCTTAGCTGGTATTGTAGATTTTGAAAGCGGTATATTTTATGACCTTGTTTTAGAAAAACAATTGCGGCACAAAACGTCTCTGCCTTCTCTTGGCTGGAACGGAACAGTATCTTTTGCTCCACACTGGGAACAAGTTATTTCAAAAGACTGTCTGTCTCCTCCACCAAAACCTCCACCTGCTTTTTCAAACTTTTTCTTTTTTCGACAATCAGGACATCTACTTGGCTTGTTATCAAAGCCTTTTTGTTTGTAGAATTCTTGCTCTCCTGCTGTCCATGTGAATTCGTTTCCGCAATCGCGGCAAACCATTTTTTGATCTTGAAAATCCATGTTTAGAAATCAATTCAATATTTCGTCAAATGACGATCGGTCTATGACCGACAAAATTCACTTCAATCCATCATGATATGACAGAATAAAATGAAAATTAAAAATTGGAATTTGTAGTATTCACCTCCTTTTTGGAAAAATTAAATATTAAGTAGTAGTCTATAGCTATAAAAATTAGATAATTAAATTATTTGGTGTCTTTTGTGTCTGTAGTAGGCAAAAATCTCCGCCCCAGTTCAAAAATCATCATATCAATAAGTATATATAAAGTCAATAACTAGTTTGGGCACCATTTATGCTTATTAAAAAAGGTAAGGCGAGCCTATCAATAGAAGGCAGCCCTATTTAAAAAAAGGCAGCCCTATTACAGGAAAGATAGCGGATTAAGATTTCCCCCACTCCCCCTGATTTCAAAGTGAACATGTGGACCAGTCGTTCTTCCAGTCATTCCAATCCATCCAATAATCGTACTTCCTGCAACTACGCTATCACCCGAAGAAACATTCGTCGCCTGCATGTGAGAATACAAAGACGAATATCCATTGCTCCCATTTATTATAACGTGAATTCCATACCCACCGTTCCATCCTGAATTATATACTTGGCTTACCACTCCACTTTGTGCAGCAACAATCGGCGTACCTATTGGTGCTCCAATATCAACTCCCTTGTGATACCAGAAATAGCCTTGATTCAGTGTCCCTCTTATAGGCCAAGTGAATCCTGCTCCGCTTATAGACGTAGGGCTTGCAGCAATAAGTGTCCTTCGAACGTAACGAGGAGCGGCCTCAGGCTTAACTCCATCTGGAACAATTAATATTTCTCCTTCAACTATGGAAAAGGTTTGAGGGTTAGCAAAATCATTAAAAGGATAATCTACAATTCCCTGGGCATCAATTGAGTATTTTTTTGCAATTGTGTATATACTATCTCCTCTTTGAACTTTATGCGCTATTCCAGCAACAGGTAATATCCTAAGACTTTCACCAATCGTAATATTATCGCTTGTCATATCATTTTCCCACTTGATAGTATCCGTTGAAATTCCAAACTTTTTTGCGACCGTTGATAATGTGTCTCCTTTTTGAACCTCATAATTAATTATGCTGTCCCTGGGCTTGTCACTCGCTTGGGTATTAAATACATCTTCAGAGACAATAGAAGCTTCTCCTCCGACCCCTTGAGCAAACGAAAGATTGCTACTTTTACCAAAGATGGTTGAGTCTGAAATAAATGGTGAAATAATTACACCCAAAAAAAGAACACTCATAGCACTAGCGTGAAGAAAAAATCTATTTCTTTTGCCACGTTTTATCAAAACAGTTTTGACAAAATTATTTTTATTATTCTCAAACAAAGTTGAAAACAGAATAATTTTATCTTTTATATAAATATTAAGAAAAAAAACGAAGGATTTTACTTCCCGCTTTATAAATGTAAGAGAATTGGAGTTAAAAATTTTTAAAACTTCGCGCATGGTTTTGAACTTGTGGATAAGGTTATCAAAAGCTATGCCTCTTGTCAATCTAAGCTAGAAATTACTTTTCTTTGCCTAAGTTGTCTAAAAAATCTTCGTTATTATCAGTTTTAGAAAGTCTTTCAATAAATACTTCAGTTCTTTCTTCTGGGCTCAAAACCTCAAGCATTCGCCTCATGGTAACAATTTTTTTTAAGGTTTTCTCCTCAATCAACAACTCTTCAGCACGAGTTCCCGATCTTTCTATGTTAATTGCAGGAAAAATTCTACGATCAGCAATTTTACGGTCTAAATGAACCTCCATATTACCTGTTCCTTTAAATTCTTCAAAAACCAAATCGTCCATACGACTTCCAGTATCAACAAGAGCTGTGCCTATTATAGTAAGCGAGCCACCTTCTTCACAGTTACGAGCAGCGCCAAAGAATTTTTTTGCTGGATACAAAGCTGCGGGATCAAATCCACCAGTCAGAGTTCTTCCAGATGGGTTAATTGATAAGTTGTAGGCTCGAGCAAGTCTTGTAATAGAATCAAGTAAAATTACAACTTGAACTCCACGCTCAACGAGTCTTTTGGCTCTATCCATAGCAATTTCCGCAATTCTTGTTTGTGCTTCGGGAGATTCATCAAAGTTAGAAGCAACAACTTCTCCTTTAACTGACCTTGAAATATCAGTTACTTCCTCTGGTCTTTCTCCTATGAGTACGGCAATTATATGAACCTTGGGATAATTTTTTGAAAGTCCTGCTGCAACTTCTTTAATAACAGTTGTTTTACCAGCCTTGGGCGGAGAAACAATCATGCCTCTTTGTCCAAATCCAATTGGAGAAATAATGTCAATTATTCGAGTCGAAAGTGGCGTTTTGTCTGTTGAAAGTTTAATTTGTTTATCTGGATAAATAGGCGTGAGATCGTCAAAATATGGCCTTCTTATAGACTTTTCAGGATCATCTCCGTTCACTTTTTCAATTTTTAAAAGTCCAAAATATCGCTCGTTGTCCTTTGGAGGCCTACCTACCCCTTCAACAAGATCACCGTTTCTAAGCCAAAACCTTCTTATTTGAGAAGCTGAAATATACACATCTCTTTCTGATGCACGAAACTTTGGTCTTAAAAACCCATGTCCATCACGCTGAATATCAAGAATTCCTGAAACGCTTTCGGTATTTTCATCGCGAACTAGATCAGATGCTGGCTTTGAAACAGCTTGAGACATCGTAGTTTTTTCTTCCTCATGCACCTCTGATTGAGGAGCAGAAGAATCAACGACTACGTCTTTAACATTGTCTAATGTGTCTGAATTGCCTGTTTTTTTACTGATATACATATATAAGGGATCTATTTTACCTATGAGATTGGCTCGCAGTATCTTTTCTGAAGTCTTACTTAAAAGATTGAGCTATGAATGAATTTTCTCATCTAAGCAGCGTGTTGTCAAGAGGGCATTTTAATATTTATTTAATTTAGGGGTTGAACCTCTAACCTACCTCTAGCCTAATAGTTCGCGTTATATTTTAATCACCCTGATTTTTTCTTATCGTGTTTTTCTACCTAAGATTACGGGGAGTACAAAAAAAGCGATTATCGCACCAACAATTAATCCTATTAAGCCTATTAAGCCTATTGCTACAAATTTTATATTCCCCAATTCCAAACTTTCTGACTCATCAAAGCTATTTGATGACTTTACAACATTAATAGGTACGCTAGTCTCAGCAATAATCTCGTCTCCTTTTTGATACCTGACTGATATATCGTAAGTAGTAATCTCAGGAAAAGTGTAAATCATAGTTGTTGCACCTAATTCTTGTTTTTTAATCCCACTTGCAAAATCGGTCTGGCCTTCCTGTTCTATCCTCACCCATACATAGTCAAAATCAATTTCCTCCTCAGTCTGTGCATTTACTAGCCCAAATGAAAAAGTATTGGAAATACCTGCCTCAAAAATGGCTGGATCATAACCAATATCAACTAAATAATCTCCAACCTTTTTTTCAAAAGATTCCCCTGTTGAATGAGCTACTACAGGCGTAAAGATTGGAGAAATTAAAAAAAGGGCAAGAATTACAAAGGCAATCTTTCTCATAAAAATAGTTTATAATTTCATTTCTTATTCTGTCAAGCTAAAAAAAGTATCTTTTATCAAAACAGATTATCGACATGAGATAAACCAAATATTATTAAGTGTTGACATCGATGTTTCTATATGGTACTATAGGCCGCGATGCTTCTATTTCAACTTTATAGGAGTATTTTCTTTTTTGTTTATGAATAACTTTTTACAAAAACTAACAGTTTTGGCGATGGGAGTATTAGTACTCGCATCAGCTCCTAGTGTCTTGGCAAGTGGCGAAAGCAATTGCCAAACAGTATATGGAGGCGGAGAAGTTTGTAACCCTCAAATAAAATTCACGATTAGCAAACTTGTTCAAGTTCCTGGAAAAGGCGGAGGAAGCTATGTTGATAATCTTGGAGTAAATGACATTAAATTTGCAACCGATCAGGATGCAACCTTTAAGATAGTTATTAAAAATACTGGGAATGCTGATATTACAAATATTAGTGTTGTTGATACATTTCCTCAATATCTTACTTTTGTAGCAGGTGTTGGAAACACAAATAAAGGCGCATCTAAAATCAACTTCAATATAGGACTTATTAAAAAGGGTGAAACAAAAGAGTACCTTATTACTACGCACACAGCCAAAGAAAATGAACTTCCTAACAATCAAGCAGTAACGTGTGTTATCAATAATGTCCGAGCAACTGATAACAACGGTGGAGTTGCAGAAGATAACTCTCAAATATGTATTCAAAAAAATATATTAGATATCCCAGGGCCAATTGTATACAAAACTCTTCCCCCAAAAGAGATCCCATCAACAGGACCTGAAATGTTAGGTCTTATTGGAATTATTCCAACTGGGCTAACCGGAATATATCTAAGACGAAAATATAAAAAAAATTAATAAATCCTAATCCTTTAAGGATGGAGAGAGCAGTTTCAATTCCCAACATCCCCCAATTTTAAAAACCCCCAAAACCACAATTTAAACTACTCTCCCCGGCTTTAAATAGAATACTATTTAAGACTTGGGCTTTTTGAGGCTTTTTTAATTCGTATTGCATGAATTATATAAAAGCTGATAAATGGCACATTGACATAGGTATACAGGTAAGTCCCGATTTATCGGGACGAAATCCGCAATATCTACTCTTTAAGTCGCAGTTCGAATGAACTAAGACAAAGGAAAAGATAAGGCGGAGAAAATTCTAATAGGCGATTATATTAAATCCTCTTTTTTATCCCCTGGTGTCGGGTAAAGCGTACCGTGAGTTGAAACTGCGCACGGTGCGCGCTATCCGACACTAAGGAGGAATAAGGAGGAAAATTCCCAACCAAAGCTTCACATAAAGTGAAACGGGTTGAGGAGTGTTGCTTGCAGATTGAAGTTTCGAACCACGGCGGGGAGAAACTGGATATTGTCATGTTCAAGCGAGGAAAATGGGAAGCTCTCATAGTCAATACCCTCTTTATTGTAGGGTTTGCGACACTGATCTTCATCCTAATTACCAACGCAGGAGCAGACTGGAGATAAACCCAGCGACTAGTGCAGGGGGTCAAATGACTTTCGATACCGAATCAACGGGCAGCTTTACGAGGAAACTCGTCAAGATCAATATGCCTAGGGCACCGGTTTGAGAAAACCAGCATGAAACGACTGGTGAAAGCGAGCTTATGGGACCGAATGGTCTAGGGCTTGCAGGAGCGAAGCACAAGAAGGGAATAATGAAACGCCTAATGCTACTCCTAGTAGCGGCTTTGGTCATTCTGACCATTGCAGCACTGGAGGTGCCTTCCGCTCACGCGGACAGCACTACGGTCAACGGACTGGACAGAAAAGGCCCAGGAAGATTCACGACTGGTGAAGCAGTGGTTGGTTGGGAAATCCGTTTTAACAACGGCGCTACTTTCCGAAACTGCTACTTTCCGGATGTTCCTATGGGGGGCACTGTCACGGACGGCGTCATCAATCCCTGGAAAACAGAGGTCGCGAAGGTTAGTCTTTGTACTACGCCTATCAACAGCCTCTCTCCCACGGTGAATGGTCTCGCAAGGCGCCCTGCGCCTGGGATCGTTCGATTCAATCAAGGTGAAGCCGTTTACGGACTCATGATCGTTTTCGATAACGGTCGTGGCCTGGCTAACTGCGATTGCTACGTCCTTAATTCGCCAACGAGCGGATGGGTGTACCTCGGCGTCATCAACCCTCTCCTCACGGAGATCAAGGGCAAGACGCTCAGAACGCCCTGAAGGGAATAGTCTGTCCACCAAGCGGCAACGCATCGCAAGATGTGAAGCTTTAGAAGGGAATAGCAATGAAGACCATTGGAATCTTGCTAGGGGCCATGCTTGTATTCGTGCTGATGATTGTCCTGGTCATCCCGTTTTTGGGGTGGAGCTGGGATCGCATCGCCGGAGATGAACCGAGCTTGACCCAGCGCATCGAACGCGTCGTCAAGGACAACGCCCAGGCAACCGAAGATCAAATCGCAGCTGCCCTCCGCAAGGACGGCTTCAGCGACGAGGACGCAAGGTTCTTTGCCAAGCAGTATGTCTTGACGAGGGCTAACGGCGCACCCGCGGACAACGGCTCGGCTACCACCAATGGACAGACTGGGAATAACTTCCCTCCTGTTCTGCACCACTTCGGTGACTGTCCTCCTGAAATGGCTGCCATTGGCGGCTGTTCTCTGGATGTCGGTGTCCATGATGACCAGATCGGCCTCGCGTTCGGCGTGGTTGTGAACTGGCCCAAGGGCAATAAGGCTGACGCGCAAGGTCGCTGTGACCTCGTCATCCTCACGCCCGGCTGGTACGAGAACTTGCATCTGACCGACGCACGGTTTGAGATCTACACGATCGGAAGCGATCGCGAAGGATGGATCAAGAACCTCGCCCAGCAGCGAGCCGACGAGCAAGCAGGGGATTACTCGTGTCCTACAAAGGACTTCGAGAACATTCCGCAGTGGACGTCTGATATCAAGTCTCCTCCTCCGGGAGTTGACTTCGATGGCACGACTACCACCAAGCAGTCTGCGGCCGTTACTAACGACAACGCTACGACGCCCTCGCAGAACGACTGTGAAACGGTCAACTGCTTGGATCGACGACCAGCGGGTACGTTCAAAAAGGGTGAAGCCGTCTATGGCTACGCCATCAACCTCGACAACGGGCAGACTCGCAACCAGTGCTGGATGCTTGCTGCTCCAAGTTCGGGTACGGTCACGGACGGTGTCATCAATCCCTGGAAAGCAGAGGTCGCGAAGGTGAAAACCTGCAGCTAGACTCTATTGATGAAGGGTTGACGGTTGTTGATTGCAACAACTAATCAGGTCTGTCCTGATCCCTTCCTCTCATAGAGATGCTTATTAGAAACTGTGAGAAACAAGATGTTTTCCTAAACTCGATCAATTGCTGATCGAACTTCGGGACTACAGTCTTGCAACTCATGGTTATGGGGAGACTCAGGTTTGAGGTTTTGTGCTTTGCACATTAAGTCTCAACCCGAGACAACCCACCTGTATACCTTCCCTTTTCGCCAAAGGCGAACTGATGAGACTCACCGTTTTAAAGCGGGGAGACGAAAGGGAAATATGAAAAAGAAAATAAAAATACAAAAAAGCAGGCTTAAAAAGCCTTTGGTTTCTGTGGTCATGCCGGTTTTTAATGCTCAAGTGTATATTTCTGAGGCGATAAACTCAATTCTTGGACAAACTTTTTCTGATTTTGAATTTATAATAGTCGATGACGCGTCAGATGACAAAAGCTGGAAAATAATTCAAAGCTTTGCGTTAAAAGACAAAAGAATAAAAATTTTTAGAAATGAAAAAAAAATGGGGGTATCAATAACTGTTAAGCGCGCAATTGATCAAGCGACTGGTAAATATCTCGCAAGAATGGATGCAGATGACATTAGTTTTCCAACAAGGATTGAAAAACAAATAAACTATCTTAAAACACACAAAAAAACAGTCGCTATTGGAACACAATGTCTGATTATTGATAGTAAAGGTAAAGAAATTGGAACAAAAATCTTCCCAACATCGTTTGATAAAATATACAAATACATCTACAGATTTGTTCCACTACAGCAACCTAGCCTTATGATCGCGCGCAAAAGACTTCCAAAAGATTTTGTCTATTATATTGACGGAATGAATTCTGCCGAGGAGGTTGAGCTGATTTTTAAATTATTCGTATACGGAAAAGTAGAAAATCATAACGAAACATTATTAAAATACAGGATGCACGATAAAAATACTTCCCTCAATAACGTCAAAGAAACCTTTCTCCTTACCCTACTCTCAAGAATAAGGGCTGTTTTTCTTTATGGATACAGGCCTGCAACAAGCGGTATTATAATAACTTTTATTCAAACACTCATTGTATTAATCCTTCCTCAAAAAATGGTACTATATCTTTATAAGAATTTAAGAAATGGACCAAAAATTACTCTTCAAATCCCTTCTATCTCTCTTAAGTTCCGTTATTTATTCTCAAAAATCTAAGACTTTTTATGAAATTTACTGACAAGATCAAAGCTTTAGCTTTTACATCGTGGCCTGTTATTGGGCTTGTTATTTTAAATATCTTAATAATTATTACAAATTACAAGTCAGGAACCTCTCTTACCGGTTGGGATAACCTGCACCCCGAATTTAACTTTGGACTAAATATTCAAAGATCTTTTTTTTCCGTCTGGCAAGAGTATCAATCTCTCGGGCTTTTAGGAGGCATGGGGCATGCTGCTGATTTTTTTAGACAGCTATTTCTTTATTTCATGTCTTTTTTCCTCCCAAACGAAGTCTTGCGCTACTTTTGGACATTTTTGACTCTTTTTATAGGTTCTCTTGGCGCCTTCTTCCTAACAAGAATTATTTTTTTCAATCAAAAAAGATTGAATTCTCAAGTTCTTGCCTTTTTGGCCGCTCTTTTTTACATTTTAAATCTTGCAACAATACAAAATTTTTATGTTCCATATGAAACTTTTACTACACACTTTGCTTCCCTTCCATGGATAATATTATCTACTGTTCTATTTTTAAAAAGGGGGGATTTAAAAACTTTTCTTTTTTTACTTATAGTTTTCGTTCTTTCCACCTCCTCATTTTATGTGCCTACAATTCTTGTTGCATTAATAATTTCTATTCTTATCTACTCTATTACAACCCTCATCTACTCAACAAACAAAAGGCTAATTATGAAAAGAGTAGGCTTCATGCTTGCCGCAATTTTTATCATTAACTCCTTTTGGCTTCTACCATTTTTGTATTTTACTCTCACAAATGTAGGCGTAAATCTAGACTCGAAAATAAATCAGATGGCAACAACAACCGTATTTCTGCAAAATAAAGACTTTGGCAATCTTTTTAACGTGGCCCTTCTTAAAGGATTTTGGTTTAGCAATATTGACCCGAATCTTAATGGTGATTTTGCATATATGCTCGCCCCTTGGAGAGAACATCTATCAAATCCGTTTGTTTTGGGTGCTGGATTTACGCTCTTTCTAACAATATTAACAGGCGCACTAGCGTCACTCAAGTCTAAGTCGAGATCAAAAAAAGCATTCTTAATTCTCTTGCTTTTTTCTTTTACGATGCTTGCAACAGCAACACCACCATTTTCATGGATAAATGAGATTTTTAGAAAAATTCCTCTTTTTGACCAAGCATTTAGATTTCCTTTTACAAAATTTTCGACTTTAGCTTCGCTAATGTTTTCAATTTTCTTCGCATTTGGAATTGAATATATTTCAAATTTAATTTTAAAAACAAAGATAAAGCAAACAGCAAGAAATTTTATCATGCCTATAATCAGCATCGTGCTTATTCTATTTTTCACCTTTCCGGTATTTCAAGGCCATTTATTTTATGAAAAAGAAAAAATAAGCATTCCAAGCGAATATTCTCAGGTTTTTGATTTTTTCAAAAATCAAGACATCGATGGAAGAATTGTAAATCTTCCGCAACCATCATTTTGGGGATGGGAATTTTACCGCTGGGGATACGGTGGGTCTGGATTTTTATGGTATGGAATAAAACAACCAATTCTTGACCGTGCTTTTGATGTTTGGTCAGGTACATCTGAAAATTATTACTACGAGCTCTCTCAAGCTTTGTACTCAAATGATCAAAAAATGGTCTATCGAGTATTGAATAAATACCAAGCTAAATGGGTAATTTTGGATAAAAATATTATCTATCCTCAAGCGCCTAAAGCATTAATATATGACAAAACTGAAATCCTCCTTGCCCTAACTCCAGGAGTAAAAAAAGAAAAAGAATTTGGCAATATCAAAATTTACAGCGTTGCCCTTTTGCCAAATCCCAATCTTTTTATATCAAGCCTCGGAAAATTGCCGAAAATAGGCCACTCTTCTTGGACATCCAATGATAATGCTTTTGAAAATTTTGGCAATTATATCTCCGCTTCTCAAAATGACCATATGTCTTTATTTGGATCTCTTTTTTCTCAAAAGACTAGTTCTGAAAAAGATTTTACACTCTTAAATAGACCACAATCAATAGAACTTAAAAAAAATGTCAAACTCCTAAGCGACAGCAATTTAAAAATCCCGCCTTATTTTGCATTTGAAACTATCGCTCCCGTTGTAATTGAAACAATGCTTGATAACAATGGTGATACGATAATATCATTAACACCCACGACCCCAACCATATCCATAGATAACAATAGGGTTTGGGGAAATAATATTATTATTCCACTTTTTATTGTTCCAAAGGGAGAAAATTATCCTATCGATATAAACATAAATGGGGTTTCATCTTTTACTATTAAAGCTCCGGCAGGAAAAGATAAAGCGATAATTGGGACGGGATTTTTGAGCGCAAATCAAGACAATGCAGTTGTTTTAAGCGGCAAACAGGAAGCCAAAACTCAAATTATACGAGCACAAATTATCAAAGACCTTTTCAACAAAGACACAGTCTCTGTTAGTATGACAACGGGTAGCCATGAAATTGAGATAGATTTACCAAAAATTAACGACGCCTATCTTTCTTTTAATGCTGATATTAAAAAGGCTCAAACTCAAGAATGCAATACATATAGGAAGGGTGAGATAAAACAAGAGGTGACAAATGAGAGACTGAACCTCTATTCAAAAAACACGACTACTTGTATTTCATTTGTTGCGCCCCAGCTTTTACCATCAGAAGGCCTTGCTGTTTTTATTGAGAGCACAAATATAAATGGCCGCGGACTTCATTTCTGGGCGCTTAATGAAAGCCAAAACTTCGCTCCAATTGATACATATCTTGCAAAAAACAACGACTTTCATTCCTTTGTTATACCCAAAATGCAACAAGACGGCAAAGGCTACTCTTTTCATCTTGATAATATTTCTATAGGAAAAGAGGTAGAAGAAAACACGATTAAAAATATTGCCGCCTACCCTTTACCATACTCGTATCTAACAAATTTCTATATAGACTCAAAAGAAGCCGCGTTGAGCCTACCGGAAATTGAAACTAATGGTCTAAAAATAAAAACCGTCAGTCATCCTCAAGAAAGCTTATACGAGCTTTATCTTGAACCAGGCAGTTCTTATACCACCCTTACTCTTGGGCAGTCTTACAATTCAGGCTGGCAAGCCTATTCTGTTTCAGACAAAAATAATAGATTTCTAAATCAGTACTTGCCTTTCATTTTTGGAAAAAAAATAAGTAACCACGTCACAGTCAATAGCTGGGCAAATGGCTGGATACTCGAAGAAGGCATGCCTGAAAACAGGCATATTATTATTGTCTTCCTGCCTCAATATCTTGAGTATTTCGGTTTTTTGACGTTATTTATCTTCATGGCCACTCTATCATCCATCTCTCTAAAACAACGGGGGAAATAAGGCCCAAAACAGGCTGTCAAGACATAAATTTTTTTCAACATACTTATCCACATATTTTCACTACATTTTAAAAACCCCTTGAAATCAAGCTAAATCAATCATGTAATTACTCTAGGTCTGCTTGTTTTTCCTAGCAAAAGTGCTATAGGTTGAGTAAGTTGACACCTTATGCTATACTATTTCAAAATATGAAAATCTTTACTTTTTGGAAAAGGGAAAAAAAACTGAAGATGCGAAAATTTGCAGACTTTTCTAGCAACGCTCAAGAATACTCTGTGCTAGATCACAAAGAAAAATCGAACATCGATATGTCTCCCTCCCTCAAAGGACGCCAGCAGGACTCGCTTGAGAGAATGGGCCGAGATCAAATAAAGAGAATGGTTGACAGAGGATTAAGTATTCCTGTCATAATGCTTTAAATGAAAATGAAGGAGAATCGAAAAATAGGCATATCTTTCTTTTCAAGTATGAAAATGTTTTCTGCGAAGAATAAAAAGAGCATCGCTTTCGCTACTGTGTAAATAAATCCTAAGTACGATAAGCAATGCTCTTTTATAAGATATAAGCGTTATAGTCTTTAGGCAGGAAAAGACTAGTGCTTTGATATAAGAAATTAACAAAAAGAAAAGAAATTGTCAAGAAAATTGGTCGTAGCTAAAATTGATAGTTTGGACTATTGATACAATTTTTTTCATGAGGACAAAAATTGCTTTTTGACGTTGGCTTAAAATTTTAATATTAAGCCATAAAATAGAGGTAGGAGAGTTGGGCAGGCTTTCCTACCTCTTTTTGATGTTTACCAAAAAGAGTCGTGGACAAGAGTGTCCACCTCTTTTTTATGCGTAGCATAAAAAACGAGGCATGCAAAGCTCCTCTTTTTAATGGTGATATTAAAAAAAATCCACAAGAGACTTATTAAATCGCCAGCCTAAAACATAAAAATAATTCTTACGATTTAAACGATGGGCGTAAAGTTTTTGTCGCTTTTTGCGTAATGCATGTAAAACAGAATGAAACGAACGCTCGGAAAGAGGAAAGGATTGTCCGGCTCTTTCAGTGAGTGAATGAGGTTTGAAAAGCACGAAGCAAAACCGCGATAACAGCTTTTGGTACTTTTCGCTGCCGAAAAGTACAAAGAAAAGAGCTTTAGCTTTCTATCCGAAGGAAAAATTTATTTTATCTGGAGGAAAACTTGCTTTATCCGAAAGAAAATTTACTTTATCCGTAGGAAAATTTATTTTATCTGAAGGAAAAATTCATTTTATCTTTGAAAAAAGAATCTTCCCAGCATCTGTTTGAATTATTCGCGAGACCACAACCTCAACCGTCTTACCCATCTTTTGCTCTCCCCTCTCAACCACAATCATTGTACCGTCAGGCAAATAGCCTACCCCCTGGCCTTCTCCTTTTCCTGTTTGAATTACCTTAACAAAAAATGTTTCTCCAGGGATTGCTTGAGTCTTTAAAATATTTACCATCTCATACAAATCTATGGACACTACGCCCCCTATTTTGGCTTTCTTTGAAAGATTATAGTCGCAGGTGATAATCCTACCGCTATATTTTTTTGCGTGCTTTATTATCGCTTCATCAACGGGAATACCCTGAATCTCATCATTGAGAATTATCAACTTTACACCACGTGTTTTTTTGAATTCATCAAGATTTTTCATCGCCCTTCTGCCCCGTTCTTTTTTTACATCGTCTTTTGAGTCTGCAATAGCTTTAAGCTCCCTTAAAACACTTTCCAGAACCACAAAATTTCCCCAAAAAACTCCGATTTTTGCCAAATCAAAAATTCTATTGTCGATAATAGCCGAAGTATCAAGAAGAATTGCATTCTCAATTTTTTTGCTTGGGGCCTTTCTTTTGCGCCTGACGTTAAGAAGACTCATGCTCACAGCCTTGCCCACCTCCTCTGCAATCTGCTGAACAACGCGACTTGGTAGCATTATATTTTGCATCAAAGGACTCACCTGTTGAGAAGATTTATTGTCCTTAACCTTTTCTTTTTTTGTTATTTTTTTAATTTTTTTAGGCATACATTTTTAATATAATTATCGCCTGAAAAAATATGTTGCGGCTCATATTTTCTGAGTTGAACATATTTTTTTAGGCATATATTTTGTAAATATTCTTTATTTAAAGCTTTGCTTTAGGCGCGCAGTGAAACGAGCACCGCAAGCTTTGCTTATCGCTTGAAAGCTCTGCTTATCGCCTCGTTTAAAAATTTCCCTTGATTAACGGTTATAACGTTTTTAAATCCAAATTTGTTTGCTTCTCTTATTCTTTTTTCAAGGTTTGAGACACTTTTAATTTCTCCCAAAAGCCCAACCTCTCCTATAGCAACCGACGAGGAAATAGACTTTGCCTTAAAACTTGAAATCAGAGCCAAACAAATAGCAAGATCAGAGGCTGTTTCTGAAATCTTAAGCCCACCGACTATGTTAACAAAAACGTCCATTTTTTCCAAATGAATATGAGTATGTTTCTGAATTACAGCGAGCAAAAGTTCGAGTCGTTTTTCAGAAATTCCATTTGCAACCCGCCTTGCAAAAGTCATATTTGTCGGCACAACGAGCGCTTGAACTTCAACGATTATTGGTCTGCTTCCTTCCATAACAACTGTCAAACACGACCCTGGAACTTTTTGAGAATTTTTATCTACAAAAAAATCAGAAATGTCCTGAATTTGAGAAAGACCTTTTTCATCCATTAAAAATATTCCAACCTCACTTGTATCACCAAAACGATTCTTGAAAGAGCGCAGAACCCTTGTTCCGGTTATCTTCTCACCTTCCAAAAAAAGTACCGTATCTACCATGTGGCTCAAAATCATGGGACCTGCGACCGAGCCCTCTTTCGTAACGTGACCAATTAAAAATGTAGGTACTGAATTTTTTTTGGCAAATGCAACAATTCTTGCCGTACAATTTCTTATTTGTGGAACCGATCCTGGAAATCCTGTAAAATCAGCGCTCCCCATAGTCTGAATAGAATCGACTATTAAAAGATTGCATTTCTCAAGCGCTGCGTGTTCTAGAGCGCGATCAATGTCGCTTGTTGAAAAAATAAGAAGATTTTGATTAACAGCACTTTTTTTTAATTCTATTCTCTCTGCTCGCAATTTTACCTGTCCTTCAGATTCTTCTCCTGTAACATAAAGAACTTTTTGTCCATCCGCGGCCAAGCTTAGAGCTAACTGAAGAAGAAGTGTAGATTTACCAACTCCTGGATCTCCAGATAGTAAAATTGCCGAACCTGGAACAATGCCCATGCTCCCCGGTATTCCTGGCGAGCCTCCCAAAACACGATCAAATTCTTCAAATCCTGTTGAGATTCTATTCTCACGGACACTTTTTATCTTATCCATGCTTTGAGGTCTTTGAGAAGAATTGAAATCTATTATTTTTTTGTTTTCACTCTTGGTTTCAAGAGCAATTTCATCAAAGCTATTCCAATTACCACACTCAGGACATCGACCATACCATTTAGCCGAGTCAAAACCACACTCCCGACAGACAAACTGAGTTTTACTATTTTTGCTCATTTTACAAATCTATAATTGAAAATTGCTATTACTATTTTTACTCATCTTACAAACCTATAATTGAAAAATTGATATTGCTATTTTTACTCATACACTTAATGAATAGTGAATAGAAACTAGTGAGTAGTATTTTACTATTTTTTATTATCTAGTGTCTATTGTTCAGACTAACGGTATCCAACGGGAACCGTTTTTAGAACAGGTGAGAGGAGAACAAATCGCCTTTTATCATCAAATCCAGTTACTTCAGCGCTTAATTCATCATCTTTTTTGTATTCTTTTTGAGACAAACTATCTGCTGGTATAAATCCTGAAATCCCTTCGCCCAAATCAACAATCACCCCGCGAGTTCTAACATCTTTAACTTTTCCTTTTATTTTATCTTCAAGCTTGTATTTATTTCTAATATCGGCGAATTTATCTTTTTCCTGTCTTTTTATAGAAAGATTAACGCGTCTATTGTCAGTATCAACTTCAATTACTTGTGCTTTTACTTTATCTCCAACCTCAAAAAGTCCTTCTAGGTTATTTATTCGCTCGTAAGAAATCTCCGAAATATGGATAAACCCCTCAACGGTATTTTTACCAAGCTTTACTGACAAATAAAGACCGTATGGAGTAATTGAAGCGACTTCTCCTGCGACTTCATCATCTTTTTTGACTAATTTTTTCAACTCCTCAGGGTCCATTACGAATATAAGCGCTTTTTGGGAGAAAATAACTCTTTTTTGATTTTTATCAAATTCGATAATTTTGACATCAATTGTTTTGCCGATAATATTTTTACTATCAACAACCTGTGAATTCGGCAAAAAACCCTTTGTCCCTTCCTCTGTCTGAGCAAAATACCCGCCTCGCGTCGAATCTGTGATTAAAACTTTTAAAGCCGTATCGCTATTTGTCAAATCTTCAAAACGGGAATAAATAATATTATTTAACATTCCTCTTAATGAGACAACTGGGAATCCTTCTTCTGATTCGGGAGAAATAACACTCGCTTTTACTTTTTGACCGACTTTAAGCATTGAAAGCAAGTTGTCTAGATTTTGTTTATCAAATTCTATAACCAAAGCATCACCCTTAGCACCAATATCAAGAAGAATTTCTTGGGGAGTTAATTTCTTAACAGTTCCTTCTATAATTTGTCCTTTTGTAAGAGTTGTAAATGCGTCTTTATTCTTGGCCATTAGATCGGCCATTGATGTAGATTTAGCTGGTGTATTTTTTAATTGAGTCACGATTCATTTTTCCTCCTTGTTTTTAAGCTATTGGTAATTTTACCACACGTGGTTAAATCTCGCAATGCTTTAACTTGCCTGTCTCCTACCTAGGCCTTACACTTGATACACATTGAATAATACCTTATAATTTACAACATATGGCAAATATACTAAGTGAAGATGATATTAACCTAGACCTTAAAGATCAAATTTTTGTTCAAGATTACTCTCCCAAAACCAAAATTGAAGGAGTTCAGCTAATCCCTGTTAAAAATATTAACGGTGAAGACAGTGATTTTTGTGAAATTCTAAGACTCGACAGTAAAGGTGAATTAGAAGCTATGCCCGGATTTCAATTGCGACAAACAAATAGAACTCTTCTTATGCACGGAGCAGTAAAAGCTTGGCACATTCACTACAACCAAGACGACATTTGGTATCTTCCTCCATCAGATCATCTTTTGGTTGGCTTATGGGATACAAGAAAAAATTCGCCCACAAGTGGAGCCAAAATGAGAATTGCTCTTGGAAACGGACAGTCAAATCTTTTGTATATTCCAAGAGGAATTGCTCATGGATGCGCTAATGTCTCGGGAAAAAATGTAAATCTATTTTATTATGTGAACCAACAATTTGATATCAAAAATCCAGACGAAAGAAGGCTCGAATGGGACGCATTAGGCGCTGACTTTTGGACTCCTGAAAAAGGATAAATTATCTCTTCCTTCTTCCATCTTGTTGATCGCGAAACATAGTTCTTCGCATTCTATACTCTTCCTCCGCTAGGGGTTTGAAAAATGGTACTTCAAGAAACTCTTTTTCAAATTTTTTTCTTGCCTTATGCCACACTCCTCTTTCTCTATGTCCTGTCTGATTTGAATAGTGACTATTATTTTCTAAATTCCTGCTCATTTAAATTTGCTTGTTAAAACAATGAAAACAACTATAACAGAAAAAAAATGTGTAAGTCAATGCAATATTTTTAAATCATAAAATTCACCAGACAATCCGGCATCACAAATGCCAATTTCCATTAGTCAACTATCCCCAAATACCTAGTCACTCTTCGCTCTCTGTGTTATTATGGAATCATGGAAATTTTAATTCCTTTAGTCGTTCTTCTTTTTTCAGCCATTTTGCATGAAATAATGCATGGGGTTGTTGCTGACAAGCTTGGCGATCCAACCGCAAGGGTAATGGGCCGGCTTACTCTTAATCCCATACCCCATCTTGACCCAATTATGAGCATTGCACTCCCAGTACTTTTGCTCATTTCAGGCTCACCTGTAATTTTTGGGGCAGCAAAACCAGTACCAATAAATCCAATGCATTTTAAAGATCCAAAAAAAGACATGGCCATAACAGGACTCGCTGGGCCCCTGACAAATATTGCCCTTGTATTGATCGCGGCATTTATAATAAGGACGTTTCCAATTGGAATTCCTTTTATAACATCCATTCTTTACACGATAGTTTTGTATAATTTGATTCTTGCAATTATAAATCTGATTCCAATCCCACCGCTCGATGGTAGTCGAGTTTTAATAGCTTTTCTGCCAAACAATTTAGCCCGTATCTACTTGTCAATTGAACCATATGGTATATTTATTTTGTTCGGTCTTTTACTCTTTCCTCTTGGAAATTTTTCACTAGGATTTTTGATAAATAACCTAATTTTATATTCTGTAAGACTGCTTGGAATATGACAATAGTTTAAAACTAATAATTGTTGCTTTTTGCGAAAGTTTTGAGAATTGTACGAGCAAAACAGGGGGATGTCCGCGCCAAGTCAAACTTGGTCGCGGAGGGGGACACCTTCCCCCGCTGAGCGAGTAAGATTTGAAAACCTGAAGCAAAACTGCGACAAGAGGCTTTGCATACTTTCGCCGATACGAAAGTAAAAAAATATATACATATGGCATATTTAGTTCTTGTAAGACATGGAGAAAGTGAATGGAATGCAAAAGGCATCTGGACCGGATGGACGGATATTGGCCTTTCTGAAAAAGGGAAAGAAGAAGCGCGAAAAGCAGGTGAAACAATACGTGATATGAAATTTGATGCTGCCTACACCTCTGCTTTGGCGCGCTCCAAACAAACGCTTGAAGAAATAAAAAAAGCCCTTGGAGTAAAAATACCCACAACCGAAAACCAAGCTTTCAATGAACGTGACTATGGAGATTATACGGGAAAAAATAAATGGGAAATTCAAAAAGAGGTTGGTGAGCAAAAATTCCAAGACTTAAGACGAGGCTGGAATGTCCCAATTAAGAATGGTGAAAGTTTAAAAGACGTATATAGCCGCGTTCTTCCCTATTATATTTCCAAAATCAAACCAAAGCTTTTAATGGGGCAAAATATTTTGATATCAGCTCACGGAAATTCACTTCGCGCGCTTGTTAAATACCTTGATAATATTTCAGATGCAAATATTGCAAATCTTGAAATCCCAACCGGCGAAGTATATGTTTATAAAATAAACGCTGAAGGAAAAATAGAATCAAAAGAAATTCGAAATTCTTAGGGACTTTAAAAACCTACTCGGTTGTCAAAACTTTTTTATAAGGACTCACAAAACTTCTTGCAATATAAAAATTTTTAGAATTTCCATTTTCATCCTTGCCTTTGATTTTAAACCATTCACCCATGGGGCGCCCATCTTCATCTTTTTTTGCATCAAAAGCATAACCGCCATAAATACCATTATATGCTCCTCCATAAACCAATTCTCCCTCTACATCACCTAATAAATTAATTTCATACTTATCGAATTCCGCTTCATTTATCTCCTTTGATCCAATATTATAATTTTCTCTTACAATTGGTTTTAATTTTTCGCCTAAATTATTCGGATCATCGATAGATGTTACTTTTGCCTTCCATACTCCCTCGTACCCTTCCACATATTTTCCTACAAGATCACTCGTAAAACGCTCGTTCAATTTTTGCTCTCCATTTTTCAACACATCAAACCCCGCCGATGCTAAAACACCTACGCCTACAGCCTTAAATGCACGCTTCAAAAAATTTCTGCGGCCAATTACTGAGGATTCTTTTTTACGCGCTATATGAGGATTCAGGGCCCTGTTATCTTCCATTGTATTTTCTGACATGATTTATCTTAAACACAATTTTGCTTGACTTGTCAAGCCCTTTTGCATTAATTATGAATTATACTTACTCATGTACTTTTCGACTCCGTTTTTCTCAATTCTATCAATTATCCCAATAACCTGCTTTGTCATCTCTTTCACCTTTGATTTCTCATGCGCTTCGAAGCGAGATAAAATATATCCCTCCATTCCCTCTTTACTAACCTTTCTTTTTTTATCGTCTGTTGGCCTCCCTGGATGTCCAAGACCAAGTCTGATTCGCAAAAATTTATCACTTTGAAGCGCATCAATAACAGATGTCACCCCATTATGCCCCCCTGCTCCACCACCAAATCTCACCCGTATTTTTCCAAGAGGCAAATCTAAATCATCGTGAACGAGAATCAAGTCCTCTGGGCTAATCTTGTAATATGAAAGAATGCGAGAAACAGCCTCACCCGAACTATTCATAAAGGTTGTGGGTTTTACAAGCATGTATTCTGACTTTCCTATTTTTATTTTCTTTGTGTCTGATTTATTTTTCTTATCTTTTTCCCAAAAAGTGTTAGAAAGAGGCTCAAATTTTTTCAAAAGTACGTCAAGAACAGCAAATCCTAAATTATGCCTTGTCCCTTCATATTTTTCTCCAGGATTTCCAAGACCTACCACTAACTTCATAAATTCATTATACAACAATTGCAAAAAAGTTGGCCCGTAATCATTTTGTCATCTTTACCTTGTCGCTTTGCAGACGAGTGCATAAAAAATTTTGTGAACGCATCAGGGGGAATCCCGATCTTGTGTCGGAAGGGGGAGGACAATCCCCCGAAAAATGAACAAAATTTTGAAAGCACGAGACAAAATCGCGACAAGAGCTTTTGGTACTTTTGGCGGCACAAAAGTACAAGGAAAATCAGGGGTTTAATTCCGCAAACCTTGTGTAAGAGGTTTTGTAAAAATCAGTAAGTTGCGTTATGAAATCTGGCCTCATTCGGACATTAAGAGCTGGATAATTAAGATCATTGCTACAAAGTGATCTATTATTTACAATCGTTCCTCCTCCACTTGTCGCAAAAGGCTTGAGAGCATTTGCAACCAAAGCGCCCCCTACATTCAATCTTTTATCAGGACTGCCACCTGTGCACGCTGTACCTTCAAGAGTAATACTTCCCTGAGCCGTAAATATCCCATCTATATTCGTGGAAGCTGAAGAAGCAGTACTTTCTCCAACCGCACTGCCAATTAACATATTCCCTTTGGCAGCAACTACTAAAAAGCTATTTTGTCCCGCTGGAACCGAGATAGGAGCATTTATTGTCAGATTACCACTCACCAAAATGACTACATGCGCTCCAGGAGATTGAGTGTATCCACTAATCGTCAAATCTCCAGTTGTCAGATAAACTCCCGTTGCTAGATTATTTAAATTACCTGATGATAAAGTCTGCGTAGAAGTACCTGTTTCTTTAACCTTATTTAAATAGAAAGAGTATGCCGCAGTTCCATTTCTTCCTTTTGAGTTACTTTGATAAGAATATTCATCATCAACCGTCCACCCCTTTGTGCTCGACTCTCCATTTCCAAAACTAGACGTGAAATTTGATGAAACAAATACTGACGGATTTGAGCTGTCGCTAGACGCGTATTGCCCACTAGGCACTTTATTGGTTAGAGAATTCATCCTAACATCTCCAATTGTTGTTTGAAACCAAGGCTGAATATTGCTTATGCACATACTAAGCGTCATATTGGACGAGTGGTCAAAAGGGCCGTATGTAAATCCTGAAATGTTATTCGTTGAAAATCCAGCACTGTTAAGATTTGCAGCTTTGAATTTATAATCCGATGACACAGAAATAACAGTAGTTCTATTTCCAGGCACTTGGGTATCTTTTAGAGTGTAAGCTCCCGAAACATTGCTCGTAGTAGATCCAGCATTACTCCCTCCATTATAAATGGTTATCCCAGCACCATTGGTATAATTGCTCGTCCCACTTGCACAATTATTTCCCAAATTATCTATATAGACATTTCCTGAAAGAGAATATCCACAATCAGACGGGCAACTCGCGGCTGATTCACCAGACTCACATACTCCATTTCCACAAACAGAATAGCTTCCTTGTGCATATGTTGGAGCGGGAGTTGGGGTTGGGGTCGGAGTTACTCCACAAGAAGCAGCAGAAGAACACACAAGCGATCCGCTATTTGTCCACCCTGTTCCCGATGAATTACAAACTTGTGGCTGTTTGTATTGACCAGCTCCGGTTGTTGGGGTGGGGGTTGGAGTCGGTGCTATCCTACAACCTCCATTTATACAAGTGTATCCAGTGTCACAAGCAGTCACAACATCCGGACAATTACTATAATGAATTACTATATTTGATCCAGAACATTCCTGACCCGTATAATTGCAAGTCGGGGGAACTGCGGTTGGAGCAGGAGTCGGGGCTGGAGTCGTGCTACAAGAAGGTTCTGCGCCACACGGTGGAGTCACACCACAACCTGAAGTACAAGCAATTCCATTTCCAGAACACCACCAAGTACACGCGGCAAAAACTTTATTTTGATTTAAAAAAACGAGGAAAAAGATAAAAAACGCAATGAATAAAATAGATTTTAATTTCATAAAATAAGAAATGTCTGCTTATTCATTGTAGGTAGTCTTAATTATCTTTGTCAAGGAAGATTAAAGAGTACAAGCCGTACCTGTGCATACGCTTTGAGTGGAGCCAGGAGTGCATACTTGAGTTGGGCAAGATGCAGAACCACCCGACTCTACACATGTTCTTCCTGGATCACAACTTCCGCAAGTGGATGTTCCATTTGCGTTACAAATACATATCTGGCTACCACTACAGAAAAGTTTTCCTGAAGGAGTACATGTCCCTGTTGGGGTTGGAGTGGGAGTGGCTGTTGGTGTTGATGTGGGAGCAGCGGTTGGCGTTGGTGTGGGACAGGCGTTGCTACATGGAGGATAGCTTCCAAATCCACAAAAAACCGACGAAGAACCAGAAGGACAACCTCCACTATATTGCCCTCCAACACAGGCCCTCAAACTACTACCAGAACAACAAGCTTTGTATGGAGTGCTACTTACTGCACACCCATTGGTGGTACAAAGACCTGGATTTATATATGGATTTACACATGAATCCGTAGCAGGACAGGTTTGGGTTTGATATACAACAGTAAAATTACAAAAAAATCCTCCACCACTAGCACTAACATGACAGCTGCTGGCGTAATTGTAATCCCACTGACTCAGAGAGGTGCCATCTGCAGCCGTGCACCCGCTTGATGTAGAACAGCAAGTATTTGAAGGTGATTTACCAAATGCTACACAAGCAGAAAGATCAGTAGTGTCATAGTTAAAGCCTGAGCAGCTCCATTCTGATGTGTCATTATCCTTTGCTGCCCAGTTTCCAGAAGAAGGTTTTGCCGATGCTACATAAGAACCGCCCGATTGCGGAAAAACGGTATAACTTGCTGCTAAGACTTTAGAAATAGATAAAAAGTTTAGGAAGAAGAAAAAAAAAGATATTAAGAAAACATTTCTCACATACTAATGATAAGCACAATTGAATATGTATGTCAATTAACTAATTATTTACCATCAGAAGGCAAAACGACAACAGGACTTCCATTAAGGGTCAATATGTTATCCCTATCAATATTCGCTCCATTTCCAGATGAATCGACAAAGGCAATTATGGCCATTGTATTAGAGGGAACACCCTCTATCTGTCTCTGTATATCACCTACAAATTCTTTGCCTTTTGGCGTGTTTGGATCATAATTTATTGACAGAATTATATCACCAAGAGCTATCTGGTCTCCTAACTTAAATTGAGATGAAGAAGATCCTGGCACAATATATGCCAACTTTGTACCTTCTTTTGTTGTTATCTCAATTGACGCCACGCTACTACCTGCAACAAATTCCGCTTGAGTAACCTCTCCTCCCACAAGCGAGGACAAATTATACTCTCCAGGTTTATCTCCCGATAAGCCTAGCCCTCCTTGACTATTATTTTTGCTTTTTACTTCAAAGAGTGATATCCCCTCTTTCTCTAAAATGGCTGGTAGTGGAACCTTCATTTCTTCTCTTGCTGCTGCTTCATCCATTAATTTACCTGCTTCTATTGGGGAAAGGTTTTCAAAAGTTACTGTATTGCTATTAATTACATCAGGGAGTTTTACAACTACTGCTTCTGTCGGCGTCGCAGTCGGAGTCTCTGTTGCTGTTGGACTTGCAGTCGGAGTCTCTGTTGTCAAAGGGACTTGAGCAGATGGTAATCCTTCAGGCAGATTCTGAACATGTCCTTGAGAATCTGGAGAAGAGAATGGGCCAACTTCTGCAATTCTTGCACCTGCGACACCAACTCCTCCCACTGCAATAGCTGCGGCAGCTCCGAGTGCCAGTTTTTTAACTCCTTTTAAATGCTCTCCGCCTAAAGGCGCTCCTCTGTGACCTGATTCTATTGTACTCATATTATTTTCTCCAGCCATAAATTAAGCTCACGGCCATGCTCTAATTGAAGTATAGCACAACATGTCAATATGTCAATTTATTCACGAGAGGCTATAGCTTCAAAACATAAAACTATTCACATCTTAAAGATAGGGCCATAACAAGATTTTTATTAACGCCTCTCTCTATTTGACAGACCCAAGAAGCCAATTATGGCCATTATACTGAGGATGAATATTAATGAAAAGATATTTATTTCTGTATAAAAAATATGCCTTGTGACTTTCCTAAATGAAGGATAGGTATAAGCAAAGCTAATTACAGAACAAAATCCTTTGTGCTTATCACCATATTATTGCCCGCTTTATCTTTAACGCTAAAAAGAAGATTTATCCCAACATAAGGCTTCTCTTGTGGAAAAAATCCACCATACATTACCCCTATTTTTTGCCCTTTATTTATAGTATTAAAATTGGCGCTTTGAGTAGAAGTAAGACCAAAATAATCATACACTAAAGAATATCCAGAAGTATTAACCTGCCCAATAATTATTTGTGCGTGGCTTAATATGCCCTTTTCAAGATCCTGTACCCCCCCAAAAACAATATTCCCCGAAATTGCAGCATAAAGATTTGATTCAAATTGTAATTTAAAACCTAAGCCTAAAAATTCCTCATTATCATATATTGGTATACCTTTATCACAATATTGTTCTTCAACCGGACAACTTAAAACAAGCTCTTTAGCAGCTGTGATTGGAGCCTTTTCGGCGATTGTATTTACGCTCTCGGCAACAATTTCTTTATGTGGAAGAGAACCAAAAAGTGGTGGGTAGATTTGAGAAAGAGAAAAGATATTAAAGTAATTTAAAATTCCAAGCAGCAAAACTATCACTACGACAAAGATAGCAACCTCAAGGCTCAAAATTCTAAAAACTCTATTATTGTTTTGCTTATTTTCCATTTATGCTTAGGGCAAGGTTACGCTTCCCACGCTTTGAGGATCTATATCTAGAATCGTTTGACTGTCAATAAGCGCTATGTTGAATTGAAAATTTCCCCCACCTCGGGCCTCGTCAAAATAATAATCATAAATTATCCCTACTCCATCTCCTTTTTCTATCTTTTTTGACTGAACAACCGCAGCATCCTTCTGCACAACTATGTCAGAAGAAATGAACAAATAATTTGCTTGATATCTACCGTTTGTGCTTTGTATTGTAATTGTACGAGCTGACAGCGTAGAGGACAAAGGTGAGACTTCTTCTTTCAAAACCCCATCAAAGGCGGCATATATAGGAGTGTATTTTGGGAGGTCCCAAACAATCAAAGATTGCTTTTTATTTACTATTGGAATAACCACCTCGCTCTTATAACCCTTATCACAAAAGTCCTCGCTTAAAGGACAGTTGATGGAAATAGGCCCATCGCTTTTTATAACCTTTAGCTTTTCAACAATTGGTCTATGAGGGAGTCTGCCAAAAAGATTTGGGTAAAAAGTCGAAAGACTAAATATATTAAAATAATTAAGAAACAAAAAAACAGTCAGGATAAGAACTAAAATGATTCCAACCTCGATAGAAAAAATCTTTTTTAGATCTACCGCCTTGCTCTTGAGAACATAGCCCTTTTTTTCATCTGGCATATACTCTATATAATATGCGCTCAAGCCATGAAGTGTCAAGGATAAAATCAGCCAGAAAAAATATGAATAAACAATTTGGGACGCAAGATTGTTATCTAGAAATTGGGGTGGGGGTATCGGTAGCATACCTATAGTTGTCCCCAACAACAGAAATTACAACGCTAACTGCAGGTTTTTGAAAAGCATCAGGTAAATTTTCCTCTAGCCAGTTTTCATCTGTCTCTGGACCGTTAGGAGTAGTCCTATTAACAGTAAAAACAAGATTATATTCTCCCAGATTCTTTATTCCGTCATCTCCCACTGTTGCAATTTGTTGTCCTTCTTCAACGCCTTCATAAATCATATTTTCAAATTTAATATCGCCACGAATATTAAATCCAATAGTTTTGTCTTCGTCACTGACTAATGCAGAAAATCCAGAGAAAGGTTCTCCTGACTCTTTAATCTTAGCCAGTTCTCCTGTGATAGGTGCATAAATTGGTGTTCCAGGAGGAACATTGAGCCCAATAAACGTGTATTTTTTACCTTGAAATTCTACATTTATAACGCTCGCTTCTTTGCAAAATTTCTCTGGCACTATTCGGCAATCAACTACTTGCTCTACTTCAGGTGTGGAACTTGGCATGACTACTTCTGTAGAAGCTGTCGAAGTTGGAGAAATTTCAAGTGTCGCACTTGCTGAAGGAATAATTGGAGCTTGTGTTGGAAAGATACTCTCCTTATCTCCTCCGCCACAACCAACCAAAAATACACCTGCTGCCGCAAGCTCTGCCAAACCATATCTAAAACTACGCTTTTCCATAAACTATAAATTGCATTATACACCATCTTGAAGCTAAATAAAAAAAGTGGGGAGCTTAAATCTTTAAGATAATTTTGCGGAGATATCTCGTACTCTGACAATTGGGAAAATTGGATTTAAATTTTATAGTTAGTTTTGCTCTCAGGTCTCTCGGTTTACCCTCCAAAGTTTTAACGACCTAAGGGCGATGACTTCTCTTTTTGAAGAAAAAAATGTCATCTACAACAAAGAGCCAAACTTAAAACCTTAACTAAAGTAAATTAAATTATAGTTAGTTTTGCTCTAAAGTCCCTCGGCGATGACTTATTTTCCCCGGAAATCCGAGTATCGTGGGCGCTGACCTGTTTCACTTCTCTGTTCGGAATGGGAAGAGGTGGTGCCAGATCGCTCAAATCACCGAAAGGCTTAAGAGCAAAACTTTAAAACTATTATATAAAAAACTTTTGGTTAATATACTAACTAGGCGTAATGATTTTCTAAAATCTACGCTATTCACGATCTATTAGTACTGGTAAGCTCAAACGATTACTCGTCTTACACATCCAGCCTATCAACCTCCTGGTCTCGAAGGGATCTTAGAGATCTAATCTTGAGGTGGGCTTCCCACTTAGATGCTTTCAGCGGTTATCCCGTGGGAATCTAGCTACCCGGCGTTGCGCTTTTGGCACAACCGGCACACCAGGGATTCCCTCACCCCAGTCCTCTCGTACTAAGGGCGACTCCTCTCAAATCTCAAATTGGTTGTCCTGGATAGAGACCGAACTGTCTTACGACGTTCTGAACCCAGCTCGCGTACCCTTTTAACGGGCGAACAGCCCGACGCTTGGAAGCTTCTTCACCTCCGCGCTAGGATGAGCCGACATCGCTGTCTCGTGTTTCGAATATTTCGAAACAAATCTTCTGTTACCAGAAGGGCTGACTATACCTTCACCCTTCGTCGCTTCGCTTCTCAGGGCAAGTCCACTATTTTATTCAAAAAAAGCAGATTTACCTTAAAGTTAGTAAAACGATTAAAGGGGCTAGCCGTATTATAGATGTTATAAATTTGCTCTAATATTAGAACAACAACAATCTATCTCACCGTTATCAATAATTAAATTGATTCAGGATCAGTCGATACAGGAAATACCAGAATGGTACACCCCTCGGTATTGTCCAAAACTTGTTCAAAGCATTTGGAGTCCACCGATTTGAGCTAGTAAATTCTATTCCACAAAAAGACCTATCTATCTTTCCCTGAAATTCAGGCTTAAATATTACTATTTAGGCGCCCCAATGTTTATTAAGGTGCCAAACCGCCCCGTCGCTATGGACGCTTGGGAGCGATCAGCCTGTTATCCCCGGGGTAGCTTTTATCCGTTAAGCTGCATCCCGACCAATAAGGAATGCAGGATCACTTAGACCTACTTTCGTACCTGCTCGACTTGTAAGTCTCACAGTCAAGCTGGCTTTTGCCTATACGCTTATCAAACGCGATTTCCGTCCGCGCTAAGCCAACCTTTGTACACCTCCGTTGCAATTTAGGAGGCGACCTCCCCAGTCAAACTACCCACCACGCACTGTTCTTCTGCCGAATTTTTATGCGGCAAAGAAGTAATAATCACTTATTTCAAAGAGAGGTATTTCACTGGTGTGCAAGCACTCCCTCCTATTCTAAACAGTTGAAAAAAGCTTTTAAATGCGAAGCTATAGTAAAGCTCCCGGGGTCTTTTTGTCCTAGGACAACCAGGCCGCGTCTTCACAGCCATCTCAATTTCGCCGGGTAAGTGTTTAAGACAGTTGCTCGGTCATTCTACCTTTCGTGCGGGTCGGAACTCACCCGACAAGGAACTTCGCTACCATAGAACAGTTATAGTTACTGCTGCCGTTCACCGGAGCTTTGATACCAGACTCATCTCTTGCGAGAATCATCCAACAATCATTGACTTACCGGCACTGGGCAGGTGTCAGCCCCTATACTTTGCCTTTCGGCTTTGCAGGGACCTGTGTTTTAGATAAACAGTTGCCAAGCACTCTTTTGTTGAAGCCACGATGTTACTCGTGGCAGGGCATCTCCCAAAGGTTACGCCCAGATTTTTTGCCGAGTTCCTTAAACACTCTTCTCCCGATCGCCTTAGTCTACTCGACCAGCCCACCTGTGTCGGTAATACGGTACGGCAAGACTTAGGACTTCCCATGAACCTTTTCTTGCAGGCTGAAATTTAGAATCTTATCCTAATTGGTTGCCCTTTCGGATTCGTACTTGCTGCTCGATTAAACGCTTTGACGGATTTACCAATCAAAACTGTCTAACAGCTTGAACCGTGTGTACACGGCATTCTTTTCCACCCTGGTCAATCCCTGGGTATAACGTCCTAAACCCTGTAGTCGAATTTTAACGACTTGTCCATCCAGTTACCCCGCGTTGAACACGGGCCACCGTTAGGAGCCGACTAACCCTCCGCTGATTTACATTGCGGAGGAAACCTTGGGCTTTCGGCGTGCACCGTTCTCAGGTGCAATTCGCTACTCATGCCAGCATTCTCACTTCTGTCCGCTCCACCAACATTCACATGTCAGCTTCACTGCAAACAAAACGCTCCCCTACCACACTTGCCCAAAGGGCAAGCATCTCCATCTTCGGCATCAAGCTTAATCCTCGATCATTTTCGACGCCGCCGTCCCAGTATTCGACTAGTGAGCTATTACGCTTTCTTTAAAGGATGGCTGCTTCTAAGCCAACCTCCTAGGTGTCTGAGGACAACGACTTTCTTAACAACTTAGCTTGAATTTGGAGGCCTTAGATGGGAGTCCGGGCTGTTTCCCTCTCGACCCACGACCTTAGCGCCGCAAGTCTGACTCTATATCCTTGAATACCGGTATTCGGAGTTTGATTAACCCTTATGGATTTCTCCACAAGAAGCTATTCAGTGCTCTACCCCCGGTATCAACTAAATAAAGGCTATACCAAAATATATTTCGGGGAGAACCAGCTATCTCCAGGTTCGTTTAGCATATTACCCCTAACCACAAGTCATCTCAACCCATTGCTACGGATACGAGTGCGGGCCTCCAGTAGATCTTTCGACTACCTTCACCCTGCTCATGGTTAGCTCACCTGGTTTCGGGTCTTTTATCATCTTCTGTAAATTTTCGCCCGTTTAGAGCTCGCTTTCACTGCGCCTTCCCAACATAATTGGTTAGACTAGAAGATAATAAAAACTCACTGGCTCATTCTTCAATAGGCACGACGTCACAGAACAAGTCTGCTTCGTCTGCTTGTCAGTCATTAGTTTCAGGTACTATTTCATTCCCCTCCCGGGGTACTTTTCACCTTTCCCTCACGGTACTAGTTCACTATCGGTAAGTGTTGATATTTAGCTTTGGAGCTTGGTCGCCCCAGCTTCCCACAGGGTTTAATCGTGCCCCATGGTACTCAGGAACATGCGAAGAGAGAGAAAAATGTCGCTTACAGGGCTATCACCTTCTTTGGCGGTGCATTTCCAACACCTTCTTCTATCCTTCTCTTTTGTAACTCTTTTTGCATTTAAGCTAGCCGTCCTACAACCCCACTCGGATTACTCCGGTGGTTTGAGCTTTTCCCTTTTCGCTCGCCGCTACTAAGGGAATCAGTTTCCTTTTATATTCCTCCGGGTACTTAGATGTTTCAGTTCCCCGGGTTCCCTACCTTACACTAATATGTCCTGATAAATCAGAACAACTTCATGTCGGGCTACTTATCATTTGCAGATAAGTGGGTTACCCCATTCGGACACCACTGGATCAAAGCGTCATAGACCACTCCCCAGCGATTTTCGCGAGTCTTGATGCGTCCTTCTTCGGTCAACACTTCCTAGGCATCCACTAATGACATTATAAAAATAGCGTAGATTTTAAAAAACCATAAAGATCCAATGCAAATCTAATAGCATCGGATCGGCCTAGTTGTATATATTTCATGCCAAGACCCCTGTCAAGACATGAAACCAATTTCCCCAATTGTCAAAGTGCGAAGCACTTGTGTCCGCCGTTGAGGCGGAAAAAATCTTCCTAATATTCTTGTGTCTCGCCGGGAAGTAAAATTGCCCTTCCACGAGCGAGGCACAAAGATATTAAGCGTCTTCTAAAATCATTCTCAGTGGACCTGATGGGACTCGAACCCACTACCTGTTCATTGCAAATGAACTGTTCAACCAGCTAAACTTCAGGCCCTTCGTAAATTTAAAGACTGCTCTCTAAATTCATTGCAAATCTAAGAGGCCCGCATACTTTTAGCTAAAAGTTGTGCGGTCCAAAAAATATTTAAATTGTAAAACCTTAATCGTGGAAAATAGATTTTGTCACGTTAGACGTGACAAGAAGCGCTTTTTGACAATAGGGATCCGCAAAACGGATTTATTGGTTGTTTAAGTTTGAGATCATAAATAGCGATATTTTCCTCGAAAGGTAAAAACTATTTTAGCCTGAATTAGACTCCGTGTCAAGTGGAGAAAAACTATTTTCTATTCATCTACAAGGATAACTTTAATTTTATATTTCTTACACAGGTCGACAATGTTAATATTAAAATTTTTATAAAATTTAATTGCATTATCTGTAATATTAATTGGCTCATCGCTATTTGTGCCTTTGAAAATTAAATCAGGATATAATATTACTATTAATTTAGACAAAAAACCGTAATCTTTTACATCTTTATAATGATTTAAAAAAACTTCTCCAAAGTTTTTTGGGATTATTTTGTCTAGTTGGTCTAAACGCAATATATTTATTTCAGATAAAGCTTTTGATAAAACTGCTAAAGACGCTTTGTTCTCTTTTAAATATGCCTCCATACCAGGCATCGCCTTGTATTTTTCCAGTAAATACTGTTCTAGAGATGTTGAATTTAACTGAATCTTCAGATTACCCGACTTTGTCTCGACTGAAACCTCTTTGCTATATTCCTCAACCAACTGAGTTACAGATACAAATTCGTTGTCAGCTATCTCAAGCAGACCAGCAATTAAAGCAAATTTTCTAATTATAGGATCGGGCAGGTTTCCGCTAAACTTATATCCTCTATCGTGTTCTATTTCTGCCCAGGAATGCTGAAGAATGGTTCTTATTTGAATCTCAAAACATAACCCTTTATAAGGTTTCCATTCGGGCAACTCTTCTCTTTCTTTAGTTAATCTGCCGACCAAATGAACAGAATGATAGCCTACCTCATTGTTCTTAAGAGCCTTTGCTTTATCAGTGCTTAGTTTTTCATCTATAATAAAGAGCTTCCTTACTTCTTCTGTGATTTTTTCTACCTCTGTACTTACAAGGCCTATTATTCTTATTCCTGCCAAATCTTGCATTTCTTTATAATCATAATTAATACCTTTTTCGGCCTTTTTTTTAAAACTATCTATTTTCTTAGCCCTTGCTTCAATTGCATGAGATGGGATATCTTTTGAAGTCAAAATATCTCTTAGAAGATCTTCGATTTTTTTAGAAAATGCCTCGTATACTGGTCTATTTGATGAATACCACTCATCTGCTTGATTCACCATATCCATGCTTAGACCATAATATCATCTAGGCTCAAAATAATCAAACCGTCTAATTATTCCAGGTAAAAAACAAAATTCCCGCCAAACTATACTGGCTGACGGGGGCGGGAGAGAACGAATCACACTTTTGAAATACGTAGTAAAATCCCAATTTAGCCTCAAAAAAGTCGCTTTTTGACTTTGATTTCAAAATGTTAATATGCTATATTTGGCATGTGGTAGAAAGAGAAACTAACAACCAACGTTTAAGAGAATTTCCAGCACTTACAGAAAGAGTCTTGTCAGGTGATATATACGCAGACTACATACTCAGTATCGGTAGGAAAACCAAAGATACCCAGAGCTTTATTCATGGAGATGGAGTGGTTGAATTACTAGGACATTCAAATACTACACAAGAAGAAAGAAAGATAGTTACAGACACCTTAAGCTCAATTTTTGAAAGAACAGTAGATTCTTTTATGGCTAAAACGCCTGAAGAAGTTGTAGCAGAAGATGATGCTGACCTTGGCACGCTTAAGATTTTCTCATATATTGTACAAATGATTAAGCCTGAAGAATTAAGATCACAAGTCACAGAAACTTTCAAAGATATTCTAGAATCAGATAAACCAATTACGAGTAACGAGAATTTTTTGTTTCGGGTGGCTTCTGTAGCTCAAGAATATGCTAGAGAGGGTAATGTGGAAGATGAAGCTCTTTGGGTAAATGCAAGTAAAATAGAAGCCTTGGGTAACGTAGCACTACACGCCTTTCTTAAAGTTAATCCCGAGAATAAATTTATAGATAAAGTTCTAATATCTGCATTAACCGAAGAAAAAAAACCATATTTTATCAGACCTGTCATAAGAGACATACTTAAAGTGAGGGGCGAGGACAGGATATCTGCAACAATCAGACAACTAGACATCACTCCAGAAAGACTTTCATATCTTAAAAAGTGCTTCTCTGAAAACGCAGGCGATCCACTAGAAGGCTTAATTTAATTTAGCCTCAAAAGTTAATCCCTTAGCCTCCCCGATTTGACATTATAGGACTGCTGTGATATATTAGCGACTTCCCTTGAACTACAGCCTAACCGCTTAGTTTAAGGGTGCCTAAAAATTCGGGCTCTTCCGAGTTCAAAAGGCAAGAACATGTTAAAGGCAGGAAACATGCTCTTAGCGGCGATTGCTCTTGTAGCAACCGCGATTTTACTAAGAGTCACAGGTACATACGCACAAGCTCTAGAAGTCGAAAGAGCTTTAAAAGTACAACCAAGCTCGTGCTCAGCTAGTCTTGTATCAAAATACGCTTGTGACGGACAAGACAAGGCTTGTACGCTTACAAATATTGCCCTCCAAAAAGAAGTAAGACAAGAGGTCCAAGCAGCAATTGCTAAAAATATTACTCTTCCTAAAGTAGAGGCCAATACGAATCCTATAATTGCCGTACCAGAAATAAAGACTGAAGAAAGCCTTCCCTCTCCTGCGGTGAATCTTAATTCAGATTTGATTTTTGATCTTACAAATGAATATCGAGCTAAATTTGGGCTTGCTCCATTTGAAAAAGAGGAAAAAGTATGTAATTTGGCAGAAATTAGAACGGGTGAAATTGCAAGTGAGCTCGCAGGAAATGGCGCTTTACACAGCGGATTATATAATAGAAATCTTCCTTATTGGATTTTTGAAAATGCCAAGGTTGGTAGTGACGAGCAAGGAACCCTTAATTGGTGGGTCCACTCTCCGATCCATAGACAAAGCATTGTAAATAACTACAAATATTCTTGCGTTAAATGTAATGGCAGCATCTGCTCTCAGCTCTTCACTTCATACGAAGCAAAAGGCTTTTAAAAGCTGTCTTTAGGAAGCGCAGCGAAACAAATAGCACTAATATTTTGTCTCCCCTCTTGATTTTTGAAAAGCCCCTGATGTTATAATGAGTCTATGGCAGCTAAAAAAGCACCCGTAGAAAAAGTAAGTAAACTTGAAGAAATAGCTATAAAAGCTACTCAATGGATTGGTACCCCTCAATCTATAATAGTACATACTATATTTTTTGCTGGGGCATTTGGCGTGTATCTTTTGGGTGTAGGGTTTGACTTTATTCTTCTCTTCTTAACCACAATTGTATCTCTTGAGGCTATCTACCTTGCTCTTTTTATTCAAATGACGGTCAATAGAACAAGCGAAGAACTTGAAGACGTAGGTGAGGATATTGAAGAAATTGCCGAAGACGTTGAAGGACTTGAAGGAGGATTTGGCGAAATTGCCGAAGACGTTGAAGGACTTGAAGGAAATATCGCAAAAATAAGAAAAAACGTCATGGAGCTTGACGATGAAGTCGAAGATATTTCTGAAGAAATTGATAAATTCCACCTAAAAGGTGACGCGAGCAAAACTCAAAAAGACATAGAACACATAGAGTCAAGTAAGTCTCTTCAAAATATTCAAAAAGAACTTATTACATTATCAAGTGGAATTATTGCTCTAAAAGATGACCTTGAAATTCTTAAAAAAAACCTCCCATAGAATCTCTTAATGAGCATGCGAATTTAGAGATTCAAAGGCCTCGACGAAGTGAATTTTCGACTGCGCGGATGTAAACCACGAGGCGAACCTGAACGTAGGCGGGCCCTAACTCTTGCTCCTAAGCCATTTCTCAAGATCTAGAGCTGCCATGCATCCAAAACTTGCTGCTGTTACAGCTTGCTTTAGGAGCGCAGTGAAACGAGCACCGCAAGCAAGCATTAAAACACTACTTAGATCGCAGCCATTTCTCAAGATCAAGTGCTGCCATACAACCAAAACTTGCTGCGGTTACAGCTTGCTTATACGTTGTATCGTGAACATCCCCTGCCACGTACACACCTTCATTGTTGGTTTTGGTATGATCGTACACTTTTACAAATCCTTTTTCATCCAAATCAATTCCCTTTAATACTTGCGTATTTGGAACATGACCTATGGAGACAAATATTCCCTCAACCGGAAAATCCCAAGTGAAAGAGCTATCATCTTTTTCGACAATCGATTTACCCAACTCATCCAAAGTTCTACTTTTATCCTGATTTGCTTCTTTTATTTTCAGAACATTTCCCAAGGTCTTAAGTCTCGCCTTTTCGACTTTCATCTCCCCCATTATTTCCAAAACTTCAGTATTCCATACAGCCGTCACTTTAGGGTTTTCAAAAATTCTCTTCTGCATAATATCGCTTGCACGAAACTCTTCTCTTCTGTGAATTATCCATACATGATTGGCAAATTTTGTCAAAACATCTGCCTCTTCCATAGCACTATCTCCCCCTCCAATAACGAGTACATTTTTTCCTCGATAGAACGCAGCATCACAAGGAGCACAAGAAGAAACGCCTCGCCCTATTTTCTCTTTTTCACCCGGAACCCCGAGCCATTTGGTATCTGCCCCAGTTGCAAGAATTACGCTTTTTGCGCTATATGTTTTATCATCATCGGTTGTTAAAACAAAAGGGGATTTTCCAAAATCACCGGTCGTAAAATTAACATCTAAAAGTTGCGCTCCATGATGCTCTGCTTGTTTTCTCATGTTCTGCATTAAATCTGGACCCATGATGCCTTTTGGAAATCCGGGGAAATTTTCAACTTCCGTTGTCAACATCAGCTGCCCTCCCCATTTACGCCCGCCAATAATCAGAGTCTCAAGGTTGGCTCTTGTTGTGTAAATTGCAGCAGTCAACCCTGCCGGACCGCTTCCAATGATGATTACGTCGTAGAGATTTTGTTCCATTGAGGAATTTAACTTAATACTGAATCGATATTTTTTTTGAAAACATCTTTTGGTTGCACACCAACCATTGTTTGAGCTGGTTTCCCATCTTTAAAGATCATAAGTGTTGGAATTGACATTATTCCAAAACCTCCTGGGATCTGTTGATTTTCATCAACATTCATTTTTCCAACCTTTATTTTGCCATCATACTCTTTTGCCATTTCTTCAACTACTGGTCCGACCATTCGACAAGGCTGGCACCATTCTGCCCAAAAATCAACAAGCACTGGAATATCGCTTTCTAAAACTTCGTGTTGGAAAGTCTGATCTGTGAGAGTTATTACATCCGCCATAGGAAGTTAAGTATAGTATAGATACAATTCTAATGTCAAGAGAAAATTGGAAAATCCCTGGCTATTTTAAAAAGAAAGTCCCATTTGGTCTTTTTTTATTTCTTTTTCTGCTTCCTGCGCATCATTCCAAATTGAAACTTTACCATACTCACCGTCAAACCCAGGAACAATTTTAATATCCCGACTCCTCACTTTTTGTATTCCCTTTGCAATTTTTTCACCGACCAAACTTCTAATTTCATCAACAGGAACTCTAAAAAGCACTTCATGCTCGGAACCGAAATGATTAATGAGTGATTCATACATTGTCTCCACTTTCTGGCTTGCAACTCCGGACTTTAAGCATTCGGACAAAATTTCAAGAAGCGGTACAAGAGACACATACGGTGGGCGCGTTCCGCTGGTGTCCTTTATCCAAGCTACTCCAAATTCATCTTGTTCTGGACGAAATTTCGCATCACTTGTTGCTAAATCCTCAACGCGATGCATAACCCCAACAGTCAAAGGACGAGCGCATTTAGGACACTTTGTCCCCTTATTCTTATCTTCATCGGGAGAGTAAGTAACACCGCAATTTCTATGCCCAGTGTAGTGATATTTTCCTTCTTCTGGGTAAAACTCTATCGTGTAAGCAATTTCAAAAACTC
>Ga0210057_1000701_pt1 | contig 54720 bp, 39 predicted proteins | sample CryGeyCG2114_010_2_FD_183968 | JGI IMG/M metagenome (GOLD analysis project Ga0210057, IMG submission 183968) | Groundwater microbial communities from aquifer - Crystal Geyser CG10_big_fil_rev_8/21/14_0.10 (SPAdes) (version 2) | ecosystem: Environmental > Aquatic > Deep subsurface > Groundwater ...
AGTTCTTCTGGAGAGTGAGGCTAGATAACTGGCTCCGGGAAGAACTGTTCCATATATATTCATAGTGACCCCAATTTTACCACTCATTAATGTTTCAAGGTGTCACTAAGGTGTCTGAACGAGAACAGTAAATATATATTTTTACTTATTGTTTTAAATTTTTTAAAATTAAGGCTAAATTAAGGCTGAGTTTTTTATTTTTAAAAATAATTTACACACTATAACCAAACTATTTTAGCCTACTTGTCAAATTTATTGTTAATACAATTACTTTATATATAAATTAAAACAAGTATATTGAATAATAAAATACTTTAATATAGTAATTAATATAAGATAAAACACAAGACGAATAAAACAGAAAGAAAAAAGCTCTTTTTTTCTAGAATTTATCTTTAAACCAATATTCCAGCAGGGCTTTAGCTAAAGGAGCAGCATCAGCTGAGCCTTCTCCCCCCTCTTCAATTAGAACTGTCATCACTACTTCCGGATTATCAGCCGGCGCAAAAACAGTAAACCAAGCATGGGTTTTTTCATCTTCTTTTAAACCAATTTCTGCGGTTCCAGTTTTACAGGCTGTCTTAAAAGGAAAATCAAAAAAAGGAAAAGCCGTCCCCCCTTTTTGACAAACTTCAATCATTCCTTTTTTAACTAAATCAAGGTTTTCCAACTTTATCTTCAAGTCAAGGCAACTAGACGGTTTGCTTTTTAAAATTGTCGGCTGGCAAAGCTGCCCATTAGCGGCAATAACTGAACTTAGCTGATTTACCTGAAGCGGAGTTAATTGAAGATTTCCTTGGCCAATAGCAGTAATATAAGTATCGCCTAAATACCAACCCTCAGTTTTAACTTCTTTTTTCCACCGGGGGCTGGGAACTAAACCTGAGGCCTCAAAAGGAAGATCAATCTCGCTTTTTTGACCTAAACCAAAGTATTTTGACCAGGAATTAAGCTTCCCTATCCCCAACCATTCACCCACTTTGTAAAAATAGATGTCATTGCTTCTTTGAATCGCTTTAACAAGGTCTAGTTCTCCTTCTTTTTGACCGTACTGTCTAAAATACCAATTGCCATAAGTATATTCACCCACTTTTATTTCACCCGTGTCTTCAACTTTAGTCTCCTTGCTTATTTTTTTTTCTTCTAAACCAGCAATGGCGGTCACAATTTTAAAAGTTGAGCCTGGCGGGTATAAACCGGCAATGGCTCGGTTAAACATCGGCTGAGCTGAGTTTTCGAACAATTTAGTAATTTCTTCATTTCTTTTATCTTCAAAAGATGAAGCATTATCTTCATTCTCGGCTTTAAGAGTAAACAGATTGGGATTAAATGAAGGCGAAGAAACTAAGGCTAAAACCGCCCCAGTTTTAGGTTGGGTAACAATAATAGCTCCTTTTTTATCCTTTAAAAGATCTAAGGCTTTTTTTTGTAAATCTAAATTAAGATTTAAATAAATATCTGTTCCTGTTTGAGGTTCAATTTTCTTAACCTCCCTAATCTCATTTCCCAAAGCATCAGTTTCTATTAAAACTCCACCGTTTTTCCCTCTTAAAACATCATCATATTGTTTTTCAATTCCCATTTTGCCAATTAAATCCCCCAAGCTTAACTGATATTTTTTAATCTCCTCTTCAGTTGCTTCTCCAACATATCCCAAGAGATGACTAGTTTCTTGAGGATAAAGATAGTAACGACCATTTTCCTGATTTCTAACTAAAATTTTACCTTCCGTGTCATAAATCACTCCTCTTAAAGCCGGAGTTTTAACTAATTTTATCCTGTTTTCCCGACTTGAAGACAAGTTTTCTTCACCCTTAACAATCTGCAAATAAAATAACCTTGATAAAAGGAAAAAAAATATAAAGCTTAGGAATATTTTAAAATAAATAGGTTTAAGTCTCATTATAAATCCAGGTCTAGTTCTCTAGTTTTCCCCTTGATTTTATTAAGGCCCAAAATAATTAACCAGCTTAAAATATAAACAGGAATCTCCTTTTCAAAAGAATAGCTGACTTGGAAAAAAAAGGTATAAATCAAGTCAGATAAAACTATAATCATTAGAATACTTAAAAAATTAAATTCAGAAAACCGGCCTTTAAAAACATAAAGAAAAAAAGAAAAAAGGATAAAAAACAAAGATGATAAACCTAAATAACCAGCTTTAAAAAGATCATTTAAAAGACCTAAAACAAAGCTTAATATTAGTAATAGGTTAAGGGGCAGACCGCTAAAACTTAAAAAAATCAAAAACAATAAATAAAAGTTCATTTCAACCGCTTATCTGCTGCCAATCATAAAAGACCATTTTAATAAAGTCAGGGGCATTAGCCATAAAATCAGGTCTAAAAATAAAGATCATCGGTGAGGTTGTCGCCATATCTAAACCAGTATCTCTATCCAAACTAATATCTCCCCAAGCAATTAAACTGCCTTCAAAACTCAAAGGAACATCATTTCCTCCACCAATAGAACTAATATTAATATTATTGGCAATGAATATTCCTTCCAAGTTTGTAACAGAAGGATTAACCGTAATATTCCCGCTGGCAATCACTAATAAAAAGCTACTCAGATCAACATTTATATTTTCAGTAATCAATACATCTCCTTGATGAAGAATAACAATTTTATCTCCGCCGCTGATGTTTCCCCTCATCGCAATTGTTCCGCTTGTTTGATAGATGGCTGACTCACCTGGCAATTCTCCGCCAGCATAGCTTGTTTCTTTATCCTCATCTTCTAAGTGCTCTGACCACCAAGAATAATCATAATCAATATCTGAGTACCCAGAACTAGCCCTTTCTTCACCCAAACTAACACTGCCATCTCCAAGATCATAAGAAACACCATAAGAAAGAACCCCGTGGTAACCATCAGCTCCATTAATAATCATATAAGTACTAGTAGCCGTACTGGGAATTGAACTAACTAAAGAAGTTTCAGCGTGAACACTCCCGCCTTGGGCCTGCCACCAGGAACCAGGAACAGGAATAAAACTATACTCTTGGGAATCAGCATAAGTATTCGAATTGGTAAAAACTACCCCTGCATTTGAAGCCCTAACTTTCCAACGGTAAGTTGTTCCCCAGGAAAAATTAAAGGGCCCGCAAGAAGTTATCGCCCCATCAACCACACAATCTGGAGCAGAAAAATCATAAGCCCCACCATCTTCAATAATATCCAAAATAAACTTATTGTCATTACCATTTAAATTTTCTCCCCAAGTGCCATCATGAGACCAGCTAAAAAACAGGTCTTCGCTACTACTAATCTCATGGGGTTCAGTAGCTGTATCCCCTCCGGGGATACTAGGCTGAGGAGCATGAGGCGGGGTATGGTTAACGCTAAATTCCCAAGTATCTGAAAAAGTATTCCCACCTTCATAAGCCCCATTAGCCGCCACTACCCGCCAATAATAAGTGGTATAAGGACTTAATTCAAAAGTAGTGCTGACAATTGGACATTTAGTATAATAATTTGTTTGAAGAACAGTAAATCCCAAATCTAAAGGCTCATCATATAAACTCTCACTCAACCACTCCTGACCATTAACAGTATAAGCATATCCACCGTAGCCAACAAACCCCGGATCACTCAGAAACTGAATATTCCACTCTAAACCAACATAATCTTTTATAACAAAATGACCCTCATTTAGATCCGAACAGCTTCCCCATAAAACACCGGTAGAAGAATCAATTGGGCATTCTCTTTCCCAGGCATCAGTTTTATTCCCGTCAATAAATACCTGCCTTAACCATTCCTGACCATCAACCATATAAACAAGGCCGCCAAAATCATCATATGTTTCTCCCCCAACGCCCCGAAGGTTGCTTAAATCTCTATAACCACTACTCCAACTAGTACAAGAACCCCATTGAACTCCAGTGCTGGAATTAATTGGGCATTCTCTTTCCCACACATCATGACCATTAACGTCCATAACTCCCTGATAAACTTTCTCTTGACCATTCCTGGTGTAAGCAAAAGCACTGTAGCCTTTATAAGCTTCTCCCCCAACGCCCCGAAGATTAGAAGTATTAACATAGCCCCAACTTATATCACAGGAACCCCACAGAATACCGGCAGTCGAGCTTATAGGACAATATTTATACCATGAGTCAGTCCCATTAATATCATAAATACTTATTTGTAATCTCTGCTGACCGTTTTGGGTAAAAACAAAAGCATCATAAGAACCATACATTTCATCTCCCACTCCGCGCTTACTGGTAATATCCTGAAAGTTATAGTCGCATCGATCAAAATATATCCCCCCTAAACTAGTAAAATCACAGTCTGTATCTCCAGGAGAAGTAACGCAAACAGCATTTCCTCCAGGAGGATCAGCATCTTGAAGATACAGCCGGTATTCCCTGTCAGGACAGCTAGGATCACTCCAATCTTCATCATTGCCGCCACAAATAACTCCTCCTCCAGGACAGACTGTCCCCCAAGAACTAACTTCATTCCAATCAAAATTAATATCGGTTGTAGTTAAAGTACTCCCATCAACTGGAGAATATAAAACTGGAGCAGCTGGCCCGACTTCCTGACAAGAATCATCTGGTGGGGGCTGAGGACTATAATCTGGCGGCAGAGAAGAATAGCACTCAGTGCAATCAGAATAACAGTTGCCGCCAACCGCACATAAAACTTGACCACAGTCTCCAAACCCAGGACAAGTAGGTTCACTAGGACAACCAACATCATTACAATTTACTGGTGGCCAAGCAGTACAAACAGGAGTGTTATAACAAGTCTGATTAGGATCAGAACAACTAGGATAACAATGAATCCAATAAGTTGACCCATCTCCACAAGTACCAGTCCCACAATCCTCCCAACCAGGACTAACACAAACCCCACAATCTTGAACACACTGATCACACTCCTCTCCTATTAATGGATCGCAATCCCCATCTCCACAATAGCCTCCCCCCGGAGGAATTGATCCAGAGGGTGAAGAAGGTGTCCCGCAGTCCAGAGGACAGTTATACTGATCCTCGGGATAATCACAATCTCCATTACCACAATCAGGATAAGGATTGTCTACTGCTAAAGCTGAAAAACTGAAAAACCACCCTAAAATAAAAAAACCAAAGATAATTAAAAATACTTTTTTCATATTATTGAACATAAAATCTTGTAAACCGCCATTCTTTCATGGTTAAATTGTCACCTTGTTCTTCAAAAGAAAAACCAAGCCTTATTCTTCTACCTAAATACTGTCCTAAAAATTTACCGTTTGTTTCTCCAGCATTGGTTTTTAAAAAAATATCATTAGGAAGTAAAATTTCATAAGGACTAACATAAGAAAGCTTAAGCTTAAAGTAATTACAGCCTTTATCGGTAAATTCTCCGGCCTGTTCTAATATGCCTTCAAAATCATATTGAATTAAATTACCCACTTTGCCTTTATATACAGATTTCTCTTCAAAATCACCCTGGGGGAAAATATAACAAGATTCAGGTTGAGAAAAAGGTTCAATCTTGTCAGCCCCACTAATTTCATCTTTTATTACCTTTTGCCTGCTAATATAGTCAGCTTCTCCTTTTTTAGCTAAAACAACTATTCTTTCTTTTTCCAATAATTGCTCTTTAGTTAATTTATTAACTCCTTTTCTTTTCAACCAATAAAAATATATAAATTCAAAAATAACAAATATAATTAAAACCATTAAAATAACAAATAGGAGTTTATTCCTCTTTTCCATCCTATTTTAATAGTAGAAGGGGGTATTAAAAAAGTCAATAACAAAAAAACCTTATTAATAGATTCTTTAATAAAAAAACACTATCTGCAAAGAACAAACATTAATAGAGAAATTGCTCCATTTCCGCCCTCTTGTGCATCAACTTCAGAAATATGATTTCTAGTTGCATCTGTTCTTTCTTGACCTTGATCTGCCTTGTTCATTAGCATAACATCACGCCAAAGCGGTGGAAATGCAAACCAATCTCCTGGTTGAATATCACCACTTGGACCAACACCGAAATTTTCCAATAATTGAATTGTCGTCGTCCTTCTACCATTTGGACTAATCTTTATTGCTCTACCCCAGGGCTCACCAATTTTATTATTACTTCCCTGAGGAGGAAGTTGCACTCTAAAATTACCTAAATTACCACCATTAATAAGTAAAATTCCATTTTCAGCATCAATAACACTTACTACATGAGTTACAACATGAAAACCTGTTCCTCTCCCATTAAAAAACCCTTCAAGGCCGCTAGGGTCAATAGAAATAGATGTTACTGCTCCATCTCTTCCCCATTCACCAGTTAGAAATTGTTGATTTTCAAAATGTCTTGAATAATCTATATTTGAAGCTGGCACTGGTGGTTGTTCTGGTTGAGATTCTGATGTTGGCTGTGGTTCTTGGGTGGCTGGGGGTTCAAATGCTAACCCCATTATTCTCAAATATTCTTCTCTCGTTAGCCAATGGCCTGGACTGAGGTTACCATTAGAAAATTTATTTTGAACTTTAACCATATCTCCTTGTTCTTCTACTAAAACTACTCGCCAACCATTCATAATAATACTTTCGTATTCTCCATCTTTTTGGGCATTCTCATAAGCAGTTATTCTAAACTCAGTATTAAAATATAGTTCTTTTATAAGTTCTATTTCTTCTTCTGGTTCAGGGGTTGGAGTTGGTTCTTTGGTTGGTTCCGGGGTTGGCTCTGGAGTTAAAGTTAATACTGGTTCCTGAACAGCTGTTAACTCTAGAGTTAATCCTGATTCTTTTGATACATCTTGCAATTCAATGGTTTCTTCAACTTCTCTTTCTTCCCTTTCTAATGTTGTTTCAATTAATCTTGTTTGAGGATTTATTTCTTTTTCAACCTCAGGCTTTACTGATTCAGTTATAGGAGCTGCTTCAGTTGCCCCCCCAGGGTTAATTGGTTCTAGTCCAAAACTACAGGCAGCTGAAAAAAACAAAACCCCTAGAGTAGCTCCTGCTAAACCTAAGCGTCTATTTCTAGATTTAATTGAAGTCCCAGTGAGTTTAAAAGATAAACCAAAAAGTTTTTCTTGCAATTCATGCTTTAATAAATCAAGTCTTATTCTACTTTCAAGCTTTTTGTCTGGAAGAGGCTGATTTTCCAAAACTACTGCTTCATATTTTCCGGCTTGTTGATCAGAAACTATTTTTTCATACAAAGGAGTATTTAAATTAGAATGAAGATTAACTTTTGATTTTTCTTGAACTTGAGTTTCTTTTTCAGCCTCACTGGCTGTTTGAATAATCTTAGCTTCTCTGGCTTCCTGAATCTCTTTCTCTTGACCATAGCCAACCAAAACCTCAAAGCTGTCTAAAACTTCCTGTAAGGGCCTTTCTTGAACCCTTCTATCCCATTCATTTAAACCAGGGTGGTTACGGACCTGATTTAATTCTCTAACTAAACGGTTTTCAGTCTTTAGCCTGGTCAAAAAATCCCCAACTTCAGAAGAGATTCTTAAAGCCAATGGACTTTCTTCACTTCTCAGCATATATTAAAAATAAATTCAGAAGTTTATAAATATTTTAACGACAAATAGTGAATATATATGCCGGTATAACACCTGATCCACTCTCAAATGCGTTAAGTTCTTGAATCTTTGCCTGTGCCATATTTACTCTTTCACTCCCTTGATCTGTATTGCTTAAAAGACGGAATTCTTTCCAAATTGGCCATAAGCCAAACCAATCACCTGGTCTAATATCGCCATTTGAACCAACACCGAAATTGTCCAATAATTCAATTGTCGTTGTCCTTCTACCATTCGGACTAATTTCTATTGCTCTACCCAGGGGTTTTCCAATAGGATTATTACTTCCTTGTTGAGGAAGCTGCACTCTGAATTTGCCTATCTGGCCAGCATTTATTAATAAAATTCCATTTTCAGCATCAATAATACTTTCAACGTGTCCAACAAGATGATATCCGGTCACGCTACCATCAAAAAAACCTTCTACTCCGCTAGGATCTATACCAATAGATGTAATTGCTCCATCTCTCCCCCATTCACCAGTTAAATATTGTTGATTTTCAAAATGCCTGGAATAATCAATATTTGAAGCTGGTATTACTGGTTGTTCTGGCTGTTGAGTTGGTGGTTGTTCTCCTCCTGGAGTTACTGGCGGAACTGGAGTCCCTGGTTCTGAAGTAACTGGAATAATTCCCTGGCTCATTAAATTAAGATAATCTTCTTTAGTCATCCAAAATTCTGGGCTTAAGTTACCATTAGGAAATTTATTTTTAACCTTAACCATATCTCCCTGCTCTGAAATTAAAACAACTACATAGCCTGGTCTAATTACAGTATCTAAGCTTTTTTCTTTTAAAGCACTACCATAAACAGTCACGCTAAATCCTTCATTAACTTCAACTTCTGGAGCTAAAACTATTTCTTCTTCTGGTTCAGGGGTTGGAGTTGGTTCTTTGGTTGGTTCCGGGGTTGGCTCTATAATTGGTTTTAAATCACCCATTCTTTCTACATCTGTTTCTTCCCTTATTTCTGTCCATTTAGTTATCATTTCTTTGACTGGCTTACCCTCACTATCAAAAATGGTCAGGGTACCTGTTTCTGAATCTCTTTTGGCTGTTTGACCTTCTTCAAGAATAATGGTTCTGGGGCTTCCAAACCACAAACCCCCAGTAATATTGCCCTCACTATCTCTCCATATTTCTAAATCTTTAGCTTCAGTCTCAGCCATGTTTTGAGCCGCTTCCGGAGAAAGAATAACAATATTTCTAAAAGCATCCCCTTCTTTATCCCAAACAGTAAAAACAAATTCTCCCCAGAAAGAAGCCCCAGCTTTTTGGGTATCTGGATTCCAACCGCCTGGCATAATTACGTCTGGCAGAAAAACTTGTTTCCCATCCTTTGATAACCAAAGATTATTTTCTGCATTCCATTCAAACCCAGCCGGACCCTGGCCTAAAAAGGCTACCTGCAACCCACTTTCTTGGCCAATAAAACAGGTGACTACCCCTTCTTCTTCCTCATCTACTCCATAAACTACTTCCCACTTTTTTTCAGAAAAATTAATAAGTTTAGCTAATTCCGTAACTTCTCTTTTAACATACTGAAGAGTTTGGCCTCCAATTTCAAGAATTTTTCCCGGCGCTGTTACTCCTTCAACTGTAGGGGTTACTTGAGGCTCGGGTGCCTTAGTTTCTGTTGGTTCTACTTCTCTAGTAGAAGTTTCAAATTTTTGTCTAGTGGGGGCTCTGCCAGCTGGAACTCCAGTGTCTGCTGGCTTGGCTATTTTAGTAGATTCAAAGGCAGCTTTAGTAGCATTATCAGCCAATGGCTGTTCAGGAAGAACAACATCTGGTTTTTCTTGAGACAACCCTAAATAACAACTCACTCCAAAAATAAGAACACTTGCTCCTGCAATCCCTCTCTTTAACCACTTATACCCGGGCTTAGAAGATATTTTGCTAAAAAGGGCGGTTAAACCAAAAAGAGCCCCCTGTAATTGATCAACTCCAGTTTTGTTAATTTCAGCCAAAGTTTGAATTTCATCTGGAGGACTTACAGCGACGATCGCTTCATACTGATCCTTATTCTCTGCCACTGTCCGTCTATAAAGAGGCGTATCTAGATCAGGATGAATAACAGATGAAGCTTTTTGTTCACTTTCAGGAGCTGTTTTAACCTCCGAATCAACTAGTATTTGGGCTGGATTTTGAACTAAAACTTCATTTTCATTAGAACAAAAACTATCTATAGCTCTTTGTAAAGGTCTAGTTTCAGCCCATCTGTCCCACTCAGTCTTACCAGGTAAAGTATCTACCTGGCTTATCCTATCCCTAATTGCCTCTTGAATATTAAACCTACCCAAAACTTCTTGGGCTAAAGGACCTATTATAAGACCAAATTCTTGTATTTCTGGACTACTATTCATATTAAAAAAACCAAACTCAAGCTGACTTTTTTGTCCTCAAGTTGGTTTATTAAAATAATTTGTTTAGAACTAACAAATTACTGATATTATAAGCAAAATGGCTGTTTTAGGCAATATGTATCGCATGTGTATGTTATAGGGTATATTTTACTTTTAGTTCTAGAAATTTCTTTATATATTAGTTATTCTTATATGATTAAACATGATTTAAAAATATTTTTAAATCAAAATGAATAAAATAAAAATATGAATAATACCTTAAACAATTTTTATCTAAATAAGGGTAAAAGGATTTTTGACCTAATTTTCAGCCTTTTTGTTATTATTCTTACCTTTCCCCTATTTGTGATTATTGGGATATTAATCGGTCTTCAAGATCCAAGAGGGATATTTTTTGCCCAAAAAAGAGCGGGTAAAAATGGAAAAGAGTTTTGTTTATACAAATTTAGAACCATGAAAAAGGGAGCGGAAGAATTAAAAAATAAATATATTTCTCTAAATGAAGCAGACGGGCCGGTTTTTAAAATTAAAAATGATCCTCGGTTTATAAACAGCTTTTCTAAATTTTTAGCCCACAGCGGCTTAGATGAACTACCCAATATCTTTAATGTTTTAAAGGGAGATTTAAGCTGGGTTGGACCCCGGCCTTTACCTTTAGATGAGGAAAAAAAGATTAAGGCCAAGATTAGAATAAAAAGAAGTTCTATTAAACCAGGAATTTGCTCTAGCTGGATATATTTAGGGGCTCACAATTTAAGCTTTAAAAAGTGGATGAAATTAGATTTAGAATATCTTAAAAAAGCTTATTTTAAAAAAGATTTAGAAATAATTTCCAAAACTTTTAAAATGATAGTTTTATTTCTCCAAAGTAAAATACTTTAAAAAGCTAAAACATTTGTAGTTGTATTTAAAAATGGTCTTTTATATAATAAAGCTAATAAACTTAAACCGAGAATTTATAATCATAGCAGTGAAGTCTTATTAAAAAAAACCAAAAAGATTTTTTCAAAAAAATTACTTAAAAAATGGCCACCAGTAAATATAAAAGGATTCTTCTAAAAATTTCCGGGGAAATAATAAAAGGTAAAAGAAAATACGGAATTGATCCTGACTTTCTTGACTTCCTGGCTGATGAAATAAAAGATGTTTTAAAAACCGGCGTTCAAATTGCCATTGTTCCCGGCGGAGGCAATATTTTTAGAGGTCTTAGCGGCAGTAAAAAAGGCATGGATCGGGCGACCGCTGATTATATGGGAATGCTGGCGACTGTTTTTAACTCCCTTGCTCTTAAGGATGCTTTAGAAAAAAAAGGCGTAAAATCAAGAGTCCAAACATCAATTACCATGAAAGAAATAGCTGAACCCTATATTAGGGGTAAAGCTTTAAGACATCTTGAAAAAGGCAGAACCGTTATCTTAGGCTCAGGAACAGGCTTGCCTTTTATTACCACTGATACGGCCGCTGCCATAAGAGGGCTGGAATTAAAATGCCAGGCCATCTTTAAAGCCACTAAAGTTGATGGCATATATACTGATGACCCAATAAAAAACTCAAAGGCTAAAAAGTTTAAGAAATTAAGCTTTAGTGAAGCAATTAAAAATGACAAAATATCAATTATGGATGATTCAGCTATTTCTTTATGCCGGGAAAGCAACGTTCAAATCATAGTTTTTAATATGAATAAAAAAGGCAATCTGAAGAAAGCAATATTAGGACAAAAGCTGGGAACAATTATTAACTAGTCTCCTTTTAAATCTTTCAAGCAAGCTTGACTCCAGGGATTAAAATCTAAACACTTTTTTAAAATCATTTCTTTTTTATCATCGTTTTTGGTTTTAGTATATACAAGCGAAGGATTTAAATAAAAATCTTGGTCCCAGGGATTTATTTCAATCGCTTTTAAAAAATACTCTTCCGCCTTTAAATAGTCCTCTTTTCTTAACATAATTTCTCCTAAAATATTATTGGATTTGGCTAAATAGAATTTTTTAGATCATAAAAAAATGTTTTAACCAAAAACAGCTTTTTTCAGATAACCTTTAATTAAAGATTGATAGGGCACGCTTATCTCATTAGCCTGTTCTTTTATCCTATCGATCAAATATTCTGGCAATCTTATTGATATTGATCTAGTGGTTGGTTTAAGATTGGGAAAAGAAACAGTCCTAAAATCACTGGGTTCAAAATAATCAGCCAGATTTATTTTACTCCAATATTCCCTTTCCTCATCTTCATTTTTAAACTTTGGCAGTTTAAGTGGTTTTTTCATATAGCATTCTCTCCTTTCGGTTAATATTTCTAGATGATACAATTCTTATCTTATTGTTTCTAATAGTAAAAATGGTGTATAACACTCTTCCATTTTTAGTTTTTCCTAATAATATATATCTTTCTTCTTTGTCCGAATGAAACCTATCTTTAGAAATTTTTTTATCTTTATCAAAAAAAATTTCCTCACATTCCCTATTAGATACTTTATGTTTTTTCCAGTTTTTATCAGAATTTCCCTTATCCCACTGAAATTCAATCGGTTCTTTAGGATTAATCATCAAATATATTGTATATACTGTTCTATACAATGTCAAGTAGAAAATGAAGTCATGTATAAAGTTATATAAAAAAGGTTATTTATTCAGATTTCTTAAACATTTCTGGCTCCAAGGATTAAAATCCAAACACTTATTTAAAGTCATTTCTTTTTTATCATTCTTTTTGGATTTAACATATATAAATGAAAGATTTAAATAAAAATCTTGGTCCCAGGGATTTATTTCAATCGCTTTTAAAAAATACTCTTCTGCTTTTAAATAGTCCTCTTTTCTTAACATAATTTCTCCTAAAATATTATTAGCCTTAGCTAGATAGAATTTTTGGTAAAAGCTTAACAAAGGAGTTTTAATAAGCTTAAAGGCTAAAGTTTCCGCTTCATTAAAATTATTGCTTTGATAGCTTTGGTCAATCGCTTGAATTAGCAAAAGCTCATCCAAGAGAACCTGGTATTTTTCTTTATTCTTCAAATTGTTATCTATCTTAACCGCTTTCTTAATATAGGAAATTGGCTCTTCCCAGTTTTGCTGATGGATGTTAAGGATTGTCAGCCAAAAATACACTTTGGCTTGCTCCTTTGGATTTAATTTATTAAATTCATCGTCCTGCTGGATTAATTTAATTAGCAAAGAATTTACGTTTTCTTCACTTTCTTTTCCTAAACACAAAAGCAAACATCTTTCCTGCTTTAAGGTTTCTAAATTAGTTAAAACTCTAATAATCTCTTTTGAATTAATTAAATTATTTTCTAAATATAGCTCAACTATTTTTAAATAAACTTTTTCCCCTTGCTGGGGATTCATTAAGACTGCTTTTTCATAAGCTTGAATTGCTTTTAAAAAATCATTTTTTTCAAAATAAAGATCTCCTAAAACAAGATAATTATCGCCGTTTAATGGCTCTTTCAGGCCAAGTTTTTGACTGACTGCCAAAGCTTTATCTAAATCCCCCTGATCCTGATAATATTCTATTATCTTCTTCCATCTTTCCAATTTAAAAGGCCAGGAGGTTAGGACTTTTTCATAATAAAAACTAGCCTTGGTAAACTGGTTATTTTCCTCATATTCTCTGGCTTTAAAATAATAAAAACTTCCTTTTAATTCTAAAAAAGAAGTTAAGAATATTAAAAAAGCAATAAAGACAAAAAACATGAGAAAATAGGGCTTTAGTTTAGGCAAATATTCTTTCGTTTCCCTACTTTCTTCACTATCTTTAATTAAAAAGCCTAAGATTACCCAGAAAAGGAGAAACACTGAAGAAAACTGCCAGTTAAAATCAAACAATGATTGAAGAATAGAAGCCAAAACGCTTATTTTTAAAGCCCAGTTTAAATTAAACTCATCTTTAACTGAAGTTAAAAAGATCCTCTTTAAACTCAAAAGAATAAGTCCTAAAAAGCACAATCCTCCTAAAAAACCAGTTTCGGAAAAAAGCTGAAGAAAATGGTTGTGACTGTACCAAGACCAAAAATGAGACTGAGATTGATATTTTTTGGAAAGATAACGGAAATTATCTAAGCCCCAGCCAAAAATTGGTTTCTCTTTAAAAGATAAAAACGATTGATGCCAATACTCCAGCCGACTCTGGTGGCTGGGAGAACGTGTAAATTTTTGGAAAAACTCACTCCTTATCTGGTTTTCTTCTAAAAACAAGGAACTAAATAAACTTAGAGATATTAAAAGAAAAACAAATACTCCTAAAAATAAAACATATTTCAGGCTGATTTTTTTGAAAAAAGAGGTTTCAGTTTTTTTAAGTTTTAAGAAAAAACAGCCGGCAATAAAAAGAAGGAGCAAAAAACCACCTCTGGAAAAACTAAGAATAAAGCCAGCTAAATAAATTAAATTAAGGAGAAAAAAAAGCCCCTTCTTAACTCTATTTTCCTCTTTTAAAAATAAAAATAAACTCAAAGGAAAGCTTAAAACCAAAAAATCAACTAAATGATTATGGCCGAAACTTGGGAAAATTAGGTTCATGGCTGGAATGGCCGGAGCATCTTTAAAAGATAAAAGATAAAAACTTAAAAGAGTTAAACTTAAGCTTGGAAAAAGCAGGGCTAAATTTAAGCCTTTTTTAAATAAAGGTTTGTTTTCTTTAAATAAAGCCTGGCTTAATAAAAAATAAATAAGATAAACAAAATATAAAACCAGAATATTAAAGCTTCTTTGAAAAACCGGAGATATTAGAGTGCTTATTAAAGCTAAAGTGAGAAAAAGAAAAAACAGATAAAAAACTAAATTTAAAGTTATTTTTTTCTTTTTTAAAAGGTAGATTGACCAGGGAAAACAAGAACTTAAAAGAAGAAATCTGGCTAAACCCAAGCCCTCCCCTTCTATTAAGGGCAATAAAGAAAGAATAAAAAAGAAAAAATAAATTATCATTGCTACTTAATCTCTCTTTTAATTATTAATATAATTTTTTTACCAAGAAATTCTAAGGCTAAAGCTTGGCAAAGAATTATTGACGGCACTAAAGGCAGATAATAATGATCCCAATCCATATGAATATAAAGCGTTGTCCAAAAAAAGAGGGTAACTGCCCAAAGCAATAATCCAAAGCTTTTTCCTAAGTTTTGCTTTAGTTTAAATTTAACAATTGTTTTCTTAAAAACTAAGAAAATCCCAATAATAAATAGAAACGGATCTAAAAGAAAACCTTTCCCTTTCCTACTTATTCTATCAAAAGTCCGAAATCTTCCTGTTCGGGAAAATAAATTTTCATAAACAGCCAGGCCTTTTTCTTTTATTCCATTTAGAGCCTGATCAGCTAAAGAGAGATAGCTTTGCTGTCTTTTAGCCAAATCTAATTGATGAGAAATCATAAAATAGGTTTTTTTAATTGGGTTTGACCAAATAAATGGAGTTAAAAGATAAAAAAATAAGGTAAATCCAGCCACTATTAATAAAAAAAGCAGACTAAACTGGCCCAACTTTCCCTTTTTAACTATTAATAAATTATAAACCATCAGACCCAATAATAAACTCAAGCTATAGATAAAACTAATCCCGCCAGTGAGCTTACTTGAAGCCGCCAAAGCTGCAGTCAATCCTAAAATCAAGGCCAGAAAAGACTTTTTTCTAAAGCCGGATTGATTTTTAAAAGATTCAATAAAATATAAAAAGACTAAAAAGTTTAGTAGAGTAAAAAAAAGCAGCGATGGTTCTAACATAACCTTAAGAGTTGAGGGGGCAAATAAGGGATGCTGAAACAATAAAAAAACACTTATAAAACCAAACAACCATCCCTTTAGTTTTTTCCCAATCAAGAAAAAAACTACTAGAGTAAGAAAAGAAATAATAAAAGCCATTTTTCTGAGCCTGAGAATTGGCGTCATCCTGAAAAAAACTTCCGGTGGAATCTGCTTTAAAGGCTGATAAGTATATTTTCTCCACCAATTATCAGAAGACCGCATATCGTTTTCCCAATCTTTAACCTTCCAGGGAAAATTAAATTGATAGCTTTCTAAGTATTGGCTAATATCATCAACCCCTGTCAAGTGAAAATATAGCCCATATAAGTAAACTTCTAGCTGAGATTGATCATAAGCTTCCCAAGTCTGCCAATAAGGATGCTGAAAATCTTTTTTTAGTAGTAAGTCAAAATAAATACTTCTTCTAACATATTCATGTTCATCAGGGTGTAAGTAAAAGAAGTTTGTTTTTGGAAAAAGGGTAACAAAAAAATAACCAAATAAAATAACAATAAGTAAATACTTTAATATTACTTTAATCTTTTTATTTAACATTAAAAAAATTTAAAAACTCTTTGCTATTAACCCTTTGCTATTAACTTTAAAGCCAAGGGAAAATCTTCTATAAAAAATCTTTTAAAAAGCCTTTTAGGCTCAATTAAAAAGCGCCAAAACCATTCTAAACCATTTTTCTGCATCCATAAAGGCGCTCGCTTTTTTTGTCCGGAAACATAGTCTAGGGCTGATCCCACAGCAATAACAAGTTTAGCCTTAAGCTTGCTTTTATTTCTGATCGCCCAAATTTCCTGCCAAGACGCTCCTAAACCTAAAAAAAGAATATCCGGAGAACAATTATTAATTTCTTTTAAAGCCTTTTTAGAATACTTATTGTCATGATATTTTTTGTATGGCCAGTCAAAATAGCTGGCTTTTAACTCTTTATTTTTAAGCTGACTAAAAAGAGATTGACCCAAACCAGTTCTAGCGGTCAGAAAAAAAATCCTGTAACCTTTTTTAACGGCTTTTTTAATTAACTTATCTGTAAGATCAGTTCCGTTAACCCTTTCTTTAAAAGGAGTTTTTAAAAAAGAGGCTAAACGTAAAATAAAAACTCCGTCCGGAACAATTAAGTTTCCCCTTCTATAGGCTTTACTAAACTCGCTATTGCTATTCATTAAATAAAGACAATGCAAATTAGGATTAAAAATATAAAAGGGCCGGCTTAAGTTTTTTTTATTAATAGCTTTTTCTATTAAATCAACCGTTTCTCTTAAACTTAGATTATCGATTTCTAAACCACCAATGCTTATTTTTCTTAAATATCTCATTTAAGTCTTAAAGGATATATTTTTTTTAATATTTTCTCAGCTTGCAAGTTTGAATAGTTCTTTTTAATAAACTCTAATCCATTTTTTGACATTTTATTGGCTATTTTTTTATTAGATAGAATTTTGTAAATCCTCTCGGAAAATTGTTTTGAGTTGTTTTCTATTATAAATGGATTACCCTTTTTCAAAGCTATTCCCTCAGCTCCTTTGCTAGTACTTACAGCTGGAATACCATTAGCTAAAGCGGTTAAAAGCTTGATTCTAATCCCACTTCCCATTCTTAAAGGGACGATAAAAACTCCAGCTTTTTTTAAAAATGGTTTAATATTTTTAACTTTACCCGGGAAAATTACTCTTTTTTCATTTTTAAAAACTTCTTTTTGAGCATATTTTTGATCTTTACCAACAGCAATAAAGTTAATCTCCGGCAACTTCTTTTTAAGATGATTAAATATATTTTTATAAAACCATTTAAAACCGTCTTTGTTGGGCCACCAGGATAAAGACCCAATAAATAAAATATTTTTACTACCCCAAGAAAAAAGACTTTTAGCTTTCATATAAGGAGGTAAAACGAAAATCTTCTTTTCTTTCCCTCCTCTTTTCATTATTTCTTCCTTGTCTTTTTGAGAGAGGGCTAAAATATAGTCAAACTTTTTCAGCCATTTTATCTCCTTAAAATACAAGCGGACTGCCTCCCAAAAAAATACTAAGCTAAAAGGAAACTTTTCCAGCTTGGCAATACTTAATTTTTGTAAAGATTCAATGTTGTGTTCTTCTAAAACCCAGAAGCAATTTTTATTCTTTGGCAAATACTGAGCCATATTAAGGTGATCTATATGAATAGTATCAAAAGATTCTTTTTTTAATAAATCGTCTAAGTATTTTTTCATCTTAGGATTAAAATAACGGTGAAAAATAAAAGGAGTTAAAGAAAGAAAATTAAGAAAAACGTCCTTTATAATATCTTTATATCTTGATTGAGTTAAAGGCCAACTAAAAACCTTAACTTTTTGACATAAATCTTGTAGTTTCTTAGCATATTTCTTGTCTTTGGCTTGGCTGACAAAGCAAACCAGATGGATCTGGTGTTTCTTAGATAAAAGCTTTAAAGTTTTATATGTTTTTATCTTTCCCCCACTATCTAAAGGATAAGGAAGAAGCTGGGTAATATAAAGTATTTTCATAAGTGTTTTCTAGTTATTTTTTCGCTTTTTTCGACTATATTTCTCCAAGAATGATTTTTAGCTATTTTTATTCTTTTTTTTCTCATTGTTTTGCTTTTTTCTTTTAAAGCTTTTTTTATGGCTAATAAAAAGACCTTTTTATTAGCCTCTAAATACAATTCATCTTTAAAGGGTTTTAAAGAATACAAATTAGTAGAAACTACTGGCATACCAAAAGAAAAATAATCAAAAAGCTTAATTGGCAAAACTCCCCTAGTATAGCTATTTTTTTTATATGGAATTATACCAACATCAAAATATTTTAAATATTTAATTGCTTTTTTAAACTCCCATTCTCCTAAATAATGACAGTTTTTATTTTTTAAACTAAGGGTTTTAAGATTTTTCTGGTTGTCTTTTCCTGATCCAATTAAAATAAAATTAAAATCCTTTATATTTTCAACCAAATATTTTAAAAGAGAAAAGTCAAATCTAAAAGAGCTCATATTACCAATAAAACCAATAATTGGCTTATTAGTTTTTTCAATAATCTTTGGTCTTTTGGCTTCTTTTCTTAACTCAGCCTGAATTAGATCCATATCTGTTCCATTTTCTAAAAGAAAAGTCTTTTTATTTATATTTTTTACTTCTTTAAATAAATAAAGTGAGGAAGTAAAAACTAAATCACTTTCTCTTAAAACTGATAGGCTTAATTTTTCTGCCCTGATTCTATCCTTTTTATAAGGATAATAAAAAGGATATTCCCATACTAAATCTACTAGATGATATATTTTTAATTTAGGTTTTAATTTTAAAGCGGTTTTAAAATATTCAGGATAAAAAAAATAAAAAATTGATTTTTTTCTTTCAATATTAATACTTCTCATTGTTTTTTTTATAAAAAACAATGAAACTAAATAAGAGCCATTTTTAAATAACCAAAAACTTCTATTTAAAGGAATTAACCCTGGGGGTTGAAAAAAATATAGGTTTTTCTTTATCTTCCTTAAAAAAGGCTCATTTTTAAAAAGTTTTTTTAAGGTTTTAATAAAACCTAAATGAGGACTAACAACTAAAACTTTGGTTTTAAAAGAATAGTAATAAGGAAGGTAGTAACGGTTTCCTTTTATTTCCCAATCAAAACCATCATTAAAAAAAACTATTGAAGGTAGGTTGACTTTTTTTAAAACCTTATTTCTCATTTTTTATTGCTAACTACTTCTAAAATTGCTAAGCTTAAGAAAAATAAATCAAAAACAGGCTGTAAAAAAAATGGTTCTAATAAGCCAATAAAAAGATAGCTTAAAACCGCATTTCTTCCTAAAACAAATAATGGATAAAGTTTTTGACTAACTTTTTCTTTGTTTTTATCAACTCTTTTTAAGACGCTTATTATGAAAAAAAGAAAGAATAACAAAGAAGGCAAACCTGCTTCAGAGGCAATTAAAAGATAAACACTGTGAACCGGCTGTAAAAAAATATGCCTTATATCAGTTAAGGGCCATTCTACCACTCCCCAGGTAAAATGATTCAAACCCACCCCAAAAAAAGGCTTTAAAAAGATTAAATGAAGGGCTTCTTGGATAAGTTTTAATCTAACTGAGCCTGAACCATAATAAGAAAATGAAGTTAAGAGTGAATTCAATCTTAAAACTAAAAATGGGCTTAGAAAAATTAAAAAAATTAAAGACATTAAAATTATTCTTTTAATCTGGGAACCAAACCTATGCCCCTTTTTATAAAGCCAATAGACTCCACTCAAGGAAAAAATAAAAAAACTAAACCAACTGGTCCGGCTAAAACTTAAAACTAAACCTATTAACCCCAAAACAAAGGCCGCAAAGAAAAACGCATTTATTTTAATAAAACTCTTTTTAAAAAAAATAGGGCTTAATAAGATCAAACTTATAACTAAAAAAGCTCCTAGCCTATTAGGACTAACAAAAGTTCCAAAACTTCTAAATAAGAAAACTTTATTCTCCATTACTTTTCCCAAAGGAATATTTAAAAGTCCTTCTTCAATATATCGACCCAAAGATCCTTTTAAAAAATATTGACCTAAAGCAAAAAGGCCTTCAAAACAAACCCAAGAAGATATTATGTAAAAACAGTTTTTAAAAACAGTTTTTCTCTGAAGCAAAAGACGGGCTGAAAAATATATTGTCACTGCTTTTAAAAGCTCTAACCAAGCGTAAAAAGAAATAGTCTTTAAAGGAGCTATAATTATTGAAAATCCCGTTAAGAATAAAAACAAAATTAAATACTTATCAGACAACTCTGTTTTTAGTTTTTTTTTCCTATTGAAAAAAAGGTGAGCCAAAAGCAAAAAACTTAAAATCAAACTGGGTGAAACAGTCAGCCAAACCCGATAACCTATCTCTTGACTACTAGCTAAGGGTAAAACAACTGAAAAAGGAAAACTCTTGCCCAAATCAAAAGGCAAACTAAACAACAATCCATAAAACAATATTTCATCAATTTTTTTAACTTTTACCCAAAAAAATATAACCAGGGCTAAAATAAAAAAGCTCAAAAAAAGAGAGGTATTATTGAAAACCACTAACAGTAAAAGATAGAAAAAAAATATGGTTATATAAAATCTTTTAAGAATCATAAAAGTCTTCTATAAATTTCCTTCCAGTCTTGGGCTTGCTTTTTCCAAGAAAAAGTCTCTGCCCATTTTTGACATGATTGGGAATTAATCTTTGTTTGCTTATATAAATTTAAAATAGACTCAGCTATTTTCTCTGAACTTTTAGGATCGGTAAAAATGCCTGATTGATTCTGCCAAACTGCTTCCTTAACTCCATCTACCTGGCTGGCTACTACCGGAATACCAAAGCTACTGGCTTCTAAAAAAACTATTCCAAAACCCTCAACATCATTCTTTAAACTTAAAGTTGGTAAAACAAATATATCAATCTTTGAATAAAAATTGGCTTTTTCCAGTTCGGTGAGACTGGATTTATATTGCCAGAAAAAATTGGACTTTTTTAATTCACTCTTAATCTTTTTCTCCTCCATTCCTTGACCCACGAGATAATATTTAAAATTAAGCTTGGATTTGCTCTTCAAAATATTTAAAGCTTTTATAATGTTAACAATATTTTTTCTAGGATTAAAGCGGGATAAAGTTCCGATAATAATTTGGCGATTCTTTTTTTTCTGGAAATTCTTTAAACTTACCCCCGGATAAATAACCTTTAATTTTCTTTTATCTACAAAAGGAAAGTGTTTTAGCAAAAGATTTTTAGTAAATTTGCTATTAAGGTGAATTAATTTAGCCTTTTGAAAAATATTGTCTAAGGCTTTTTTTTCAAAGGATCTTAGGTTTAAAGGTAATATTTCCCTTCCATGACAAGAAACTATAAAATTGTTTTTTTCAAAGCCTCGGGCAGCTAGTGGATGCCAAAAATGAATCAATTTAGCTTTTTCAATTTCAAAGTTTCTTTTTTTAGGAAGCTTGCTTTTTAGGAAGAAAAAGGTTTTATTCTGGGGCAACCGCCAATTATATAACTTAATCCTATGCTCTTTTTTTAAACTCTTCTTCGTGTTTTTGGCAAATGTTTGAATCCCCCCATATTGATTAAGGTAAGGCACAACATAGGCAATCATTTCTCTATTGCTATTATGCTTAAATAATCTAATTCTCCATTTTCAAATTGGATATAAAGCTCTTCTCCTACCTTCACCTTTTGCTCCTGGCGGAAATAATAAGTACTACCTCTTTTAGAAACCCTAACTTTAATCTTAAAAAATGCATCTCTTCTATCAGGTCTTTTTTTAATATATACATTTCCCTGCCAGTCGGTACTAAGGTAATCTGCCAAAGTTACTTGTTTTTCCAAAACTTCAGCAATCACCCTTCCCTGACCATCTTTCATTTTATCCCCTATCTCAATTGGTTCTAATACCCAGGGAAAAACATTAAGAATTTTTCCAGAAATAATTAAGTCCTCTGCTATTCCTTCCTCTTGCTGAACAAAGGTAATCAATCCTTGAACAAAACTGTCACCTAAATGAAGCTCCATGGGAGATCCAACACTAATTGTTTGACCTTTAAATGAATATTGCTGCTTATTTTTGTTAAAATTAGCTTTAATTTTTAATTTCAAATAAACGTCTTTTATTTCTTCTGTTGTTTCTAAAACCTGAATATCTTCGACTTGAGCTGATACTTTATTAAAGGCACCAATTTCCTGATCGCCAACTTCAATACTGTCAGCTAACCAATAAGGAGGAATTGTTCCTCTTGACCACCAATTAGATGATGATAATTTAATCCCTACCTTCACCCAGGTAGGTTTTTCCCTGAAATAAAAAGATAAAAAAAACAAAAATGCCAAAACAAGACAAAAAACTAAAATATCATAAAGGCCAATTTTGGAAAAATATTTTTTAAATCTAATTCCCTTCATAGGCCTCATTATAACTTTCCTTTCCTTTAAAAATCAACTAAAATAATAAGAAGCTCCAGGGGAAACTAGGAAAGTTTAAAAAAATGTTAAAAAATCAATTAATAATTATACCTATTTTTTTACCAAAGGGGTTTCCGGCAGATTTTGAAGAACAAACAGCTAAATTTTTAAGTAATAAAAACAAAGTAATTATTTTAAGACTTTGGCAGGGAACAACTATTTTTAAACTTTTAACTAACAAAAAAAAATTCAGCCAATTTACAAAAAAAGTAAAAACCCTCAACAAAAATTTAGTCTACTTCCCCATTATTCATCTTCTTCCTTTTCAGCGTGTTTCTTTAATAGCTAAAATTAATTATCAACTAGTTTATTTTCAAATCAAGCTTATATCAAAATTAATTGGTAAAAAACCAATCCTCTGGATTTTCTACCCTAATTTTAAAAACCTAGTTGGTAAATTAGGAGAAAAGTTAGCCATTTATGACTGCGTTGATTTTCACTCATCCCCTCACCCTAAAATAGACAAAAACAAAAAAAACAAAGAAAAAAAACTTCTTAAAAAAGTGGATATTGTTTTTACTATTTCTCCTGTTTTAAAAAAAATTAAAGCTAAATTCCATCCTAAAGTCTTCTCTGTCCCTCAAGGAGTGACCAACACTAATCTTTTTTTAAAAACCCCTAAAAGTCTCCTACCTGAAGAATTTAAAAAAATTCCAGCCCCAAGAATTGTTTTTACCGGCAACATAAATCACCGGCTAGATTTTAAATTGATAAAAAAACTTACTTCCAATAATCCTTCTTGGTCATTTATTTTTATTGGTTCCAGCTTATTAGATAATAATTTGGAGAAAACCATTCCCATTAAAAAAACTCTTGAAAAACTAAAACAAAAGAAAAACATTTATTTTATAACCCAAAAAAACAAAAAAGAATTAATTGGCTTCCTTGATCATCTAGATATTGGAATAATTCCTTATAATATGAAAAACGAAGCGGCTCGTTTTTGCCACCCAATGAAAACTTTTGAGTTTTTTGCTCGGGGAAAACCCTTAATTTCCACTCCCATAGAAGCTTTAAAACCCTTAAAACCCTTTATTAAAATTGCTAATAATGCTAAGGCTTTTGAAAAAGAAATTAAAATAATTTTAAAAAACGGCTGGCCGGAAAAATATAAAAGAAAACAGAAAAAAATAACCCTTGATAACAGTCCAAATAATAAATTTAAAAAAATAGATCAAATTCTTAAAAAAGAGTTTCCCTACAAATTTAATGACTGAAGAAACAAAAATATCTAGACTATTAATTTTCCTACTAAGACATCGGTTAAAAAAATGCCCGACTTCTAACTATTTTCCTATAAATGAAAAAAAACTATTGCAAACTGCCATAAAAAATAAAGTAGTTTTTGTTCTTTTTCACTTTCTCAAATGCCCAATCTGCCAAAAAAAAATCAGCCAAATAACCATTAAAAAACTACATAACTTCCAAAAATATTCACTTTGTAATTCTCTTTTACTGGAAAAAGAAAAAAATGATATTTCTCGTTTTCTAGAGCAGAAAAAAATAAAAGCTGTTAACTTAACTGATTTTTCTTTTTATAAGAAAATGATTTTTCATCAACAATATATAACCGGATCTGATCTTGATTTATTGGTTGAAAAAAGTAAATTAAAAAAAATTAGTACTTTTCTTCAAAAAAAAGGTTATTCTATTAAAAAAAAATATATACAAGAAGTAACCCTCTCCCACCCTGAAAATAAAACTATCATTGACCTTCATTTTTTATTAGCCTGGCCTTTTACCGATGACGAGTTCAATATTCTTAATAAAAAAAGTCTTTACAAATTAACCAAAGAGTTACTAAAAAATTGCCAAAAAGACAAGAAAACCCATTTTTACAAACTTTCAAAGGAATGTTTTCTTTTTTCTCTTATCATCCATTTCTGGACAAATGACTTGTTAAAAGGCCTACGCAACCTTTTTGACATTATTGAATTTACCACCTGCTATGATAAAGAGGTTAACTGGGAAAGTTTTATCTCTCTGTCCGGCCGCTACCAAGCTAAAAACATCTCTCTTTTTACTTTATTTCTAGGTAACCAAATATTTGGGCTTCCTTTCCCTTTAGGCCTTAAAAAAGCTGCTAAAATCCCCTTTCGAACAAAAGTTCTTCTTCCCTATTTTTCCGCTGAAAAAATTGCCATCTTTCCACCCCTTAAAGTCTGGCATTCTCAAAACAAAAAATTTCAAAAAATAAAAAAAGACATTTTTTTTATTAAAATCATTTTAAGTGAAAAATTGCCCATCAAAAGACTTTTACGACCGAAAATACTAGGCTTTGTTCTCAAGGCTGGACTAAAACATCCCCAATTACCCTTTTTACCTAATTCCTAAAAAGAATGTTTGCTTTTATCTTGTTTCAGAGTTAAATATCCTTCCCCAATTTTTTCCCAAAATTAGAAAGATTTTTTTAACAAAAAAGTAGAACCAAAGCCTAATTCCTAATTTTGTTTTTTTATACTTATTGTTATTAAAATAAGCTTTAAAAAGATTTAGTATTTTTTTATCTTCAATTTTATATTTTGATTCTAATAAGGCTTCTTTTTTACCAGTCATAAAGCTCCTTTTTATTAATTTTCTCAGCGTTGGTTTGTCTTTAATATGATTAACAGCTGCTTTTGGAGCATAGACTATTCCAATTCCTTTTAACTGACATCTGTAAGCCAAATCTTTTTCTTCACAAATGTATGGAAAACGCCGGGCATCAAATAAGCAGTCCAATTGGGAAAAAACTCTTTTTTCTCCAAAAAAATTACCAGCATTAATAAAGTTTAGATAATTTTTGGAAAGATTCCATGATGGGCCTGCTTTTATCTCCTGCCAGGCATTTTCATTCTGCCAATAAAAAAAATTAGACAAAGAATTTTGAACTTCAAAAATATGGTTAATTTTGCCTTGAAAAATCAAATTCTCGCTTGGATTACTATCTAATAAATACCTTATTTTCTTAAGCCAATTTTTACAAACCAAACAATCATCATCTAAAAAAACCACCTCTTTGCCTTTAGACTTTTTAAAACCTAGGTTTCTAGCATAAGAAGGTCCTTTTTTAGGTTCATAAAAATATTTAATTTTAAGTTTCTTTTTAAAGTTCTGACAAATTTTTTTGGCATAACCCTTTTTATAATTATCAACAATTACAATTTCCTCCGTTAAGGATAATTGGGAAACTAAACTTTCTAAACATTTTTGTAAAAGTCCATTTCTTTTAAAAGTAATAATTATTACTGATAGGATATCTTTGCTTGACATTATTATTTAAAAATATTACTCTTAATTTAGAACTAATAAAAAATAATATTAAAAAACAGTATATAATATCGTAAAAGATTTAACATCATTTAAGGAGGTGAAAAGTTTAAAATGAAAAAACCATATAAAAAACCTAATCAAAAAGTAGAAAAAATTAAAATCAAAACCGTAGACCCTAGCTCTGACACTTAAATTACTAATTTTTTAAAGCTTTCAGATTAAATAATTAAACTTAATATCAATAATTTGGAAGTTAAAAGATTTTATCCCCATACTTAAAAAAGCCAGATTTTAAGAGTTGTTTTTTGATAATTTAGTTTTCTTACAATTACAATATTGTAACTCTTTTTCTTTAAGTTTAAGTTTAATAAAGGCAGTCAAGTCTTTTAAAATTGTTTTTTTACTACTCTCATAGCTTTTATAAATTTTCTCTCCTAATTTTTCAATTGTCTGGGGGGTTTTAAGCTCTCTCCAGATAAAAGAAGCTAGCTCATTTAAAGTTTTCAAAGTCATTGTTTTATGGTCTAAAATATAAACTAAGCCCTCTACATCTTTAAAAATTACTGATTTGTTTCTTTTTATTGAAATTTGAGAAAAAACTTTACTAGGTTTTTTTTTGGCTTTCATTTTTAAAATTCACCTCCTTATATTTATACTTTCTAAATTTAAATAAATATTTTTCCTGCAGTTTAACCAAGTGATAATATTCTTTATCAAACAACAAATTAAGCCATAAATCAAGGTCAAGGCTAAGGTTTTGAAAAAGTCTCTGACTTTTATAAGCAAGACAGGCTTTTTTTTGAATTTCAATATCTTTATTATTAAGCTTTAAACAGTAATCCGGCTTAGGCATGGTTTTAAAATCAGGCGGAAAGTTGCTTTGATAAATGTTTTTATTAAGATTTTTATATGTTTTTCTTTGTAAAGAAGAATAAACAGAGTAATAAAACCTAGTCTTCCCTAAAAAATTCCGGGAAATTATTTTTTTAAGAACTATACTTGTAGTAATATGATCAGGGTGATAAGTTTTACCAGAGGGATCATGGGTTACTATTACTGAAGGTTGATACTTAAAAAGTAAATTAAGTAACTTTTTTTCTAGCTTATCTTGCGAATAAAAAAACCGGCCATCAGGAAAATTATAAATTTTTAAATCTTTTTGCTCAAGGCCATATATTTTCCCCGCTTGAAAAAACTCCTTTTTCCTAATTACGTCAATATTATTCTTATATAAATCACTCGTAATCCCCTTTTCTCCCCTGCTAAGACAGATCAAAACTACTTTAATGTTTTTCTGAACTGCTTTTATAATCAATCCACCCATATTAAGAACTTCATCATCAGGGTGGGCAAATATACCCAGAATTAGATTTTGCTTATTCTTAGTTTTATTAATAAAATCTTGAACTTCAATTCTTTTAATCATTGTTTTTTTCTCCTAAAAGAAAAAAGAATATCCCTGTTTTTCCAAATTTATTTAAATATTTCCAGATGGCGATTGCCCGATGATTACCATCTATAATTTCATAATCCTCTCCTTTTTTAATCACAATAAAGCTTGTACTTAAAATCTTCTGGCTGTTTTTATTTAGCTTTTTTAAATACTTATCTACAATAATTTTATGGGCAGAGTTAAAATCAGGCTTGCTGAAAACTGCGGCGGCTTTTTTAATTGTCAGACCTTTTCCGATTTCAAATTCCCAGCTTAATTCGTTAATTACTTTGCATTTTTCTAAAAAAGACAAATCACCAACTGCTTTTATCCAGCTTAATTTACTCAAATTGTTTTTAGCTGCTGCCAGTTTGTTAACTTTTGAAAGAATTTTGTTTCTATTCTGTTTAGTTTTTTTAAACTTAGGCTGATTTATTAAAAGCTTCAGAAAAAGGCGGTCTTTTTTAAAAGATAATTTTTGAACCTCTACTGAAAAAACAAGGGACAAAATATTATCAAAAACTTTTCTTTGAAAATTATGGTTAGTTTTTTTATAGATTTTGTTATTAAAATTGCCAAGGTAATTATCTAATAAAATTTTAATTCTACTCTTAAAACTAAGCTGGGATATTAAATTAAATTTTGCCTTGGATAACAAAAAGATTCCCCCAATTCTTTTTTTTAAATTAGGATAAGCTAAGTTAGTTTTTTGATAAAAAGGAGAACCAAAAGAAAACCATTGACCTTTTATTCTTCTAACAACCGCCGTATCATCTCCCAAACAAACTAATTGGGAGCAAATTTTCCTAATAGTTGACTTGCCCGCCCCTTCTTTACCAATAAAAATATAGCTTTTACTATTTTTAACCAAACAGGAACCGTGAAGTAATAACCCTCTCTCATTTACTAAAATTTTGGAAAAAATTGACCGGAAGCGGTCATTAAATCCAGTAAAAAAAATTTTGGGAGAATGATAGTCTAAATAAAAATTATTTTTTTCCTCCCTAATTTTAGGTTTATTATTTATATTTAAAAATATTTTATACTTGTTTTTTTTGGTTAGATATTCTTCATTACTAATAACATAGTCTGAGTATTTATTTTTAAGAAAGATTTTAATGTCTTTTCTCTGTGTTATAATTTTAATGCCTATTAGAGAAATATTTAAATTAAGGTATAAGTTTTTCATGGAACAAAAAAATTATATCATAAAAGCAGTCGCCAGCGGCTCAAGCATGAGGCCTTTAATTAAACACGGAAACTACTTGACTATAAAACTTGATAGTAAAAAAAAACTACAAAGTTATAATGTTGGCGATATTCCTGCCTATATTCAAAAAGGAAGCATAAATGCCCACCGGATAATAAAAAAAGTAAAAAATAAAAATAATAAATATAAGTATCTAGTAAAAGGCGATAATAATGTAAATTCAGATGGTTTTTTTTATAAAGCTTTCTTCATCGGCAGGGTAATTTCAATTAAAAACAATAAAAAAATGATAGACCTCACTAACCCATCTTCAATCTTTATCCAAAAAGTTTTATTCACTAATTACTCCAAAGCAAATTCTGTTTTACCCCAGCTTTTAAATTTAAATAATTTGGAAAAAATTCCCTTTATCAAAAAAATATACCAAAAATTAATTTATTCACCTTGCTTTTTTATAAAATAAATAAATTTAGAAACTGCAAATAAATATTAAAAAACTAAATGGTAAAAACAATTAAAAAAGCAGTCTTAAAATACGCTGAAATCCAAAATCATTCTTTTTGCAATGCCGGCTGTTTAATGTGTCCCTATTCTTGCACTTCTAAAATGTTTCCCATGGGCAAAATGAAAAACAAATTGTTTCAAAAAATAGTTGCTCAGCTCGCTAAAGATTTTCCTACCTTAAGAAATATCAGTATTATGCTCCAAAATGAACCACTTTTAGATAAAAATATTTATGAAAAAATTTTATTTACCGCAAAAAAGAGAGATCAGTTTAAAAGAAAATTTACCATCTCCACTACTACTAATGGAGTTTGTTTGACTAAAAAGTTATTGCTTCTTTTAGAAAAATCAGGTTTAGATATTTTAAATATTAGTTTGACACCAACAAATAATAAAAATAAAAATTTGTCTCCTGGAATTAATTTTTCAAAAATTGTTGAAAAGATAAAAAAATTACCCAAATTAAAAAAACTAAAAGTCTGCCTAAGAATGGTAATAACTAATCAAAATTTTGATGACATTATTTTTTTTGTAAATTCTAAAACTATCAAAAAATTACAAGCTAAAAATAATTTAAAAATAGAGTTGTCGGCCCTAACAAATAGAGCTGGAACACTAAAAAACTACAGTAATTTAAATCTTAAATTTTCTAACTTAGTTTCTCCCATAAATCTAAAAAATAAGGTTTGTTTTGAGCCTTTTCATAAAATAAGTATTCTTTTTAACGGCGATGTTTTGATTTGCTGTCATGACTGGAAAAGAGAAAATATTTTGGGAAATGTTAAAAATCAAACAATAAAAATAATTTGGAATAATAGTAAATTTAAGCTAGTTAGAAAATTATTGTTAAATAATAATTACCTTATGCTTATTCCATGTAAAAAATGCTCAATCGCTAAATATTTCCTCTCAAACAAAAAGATTAAGTAATAACTTTTTTAAAGATTATTGTCTTAATTTTATTATATAATCAGCCTATATGTTCAATAATCACTCTATTAACTTACTTATTGCCCTAACCCAAAAGGAAATCAAAGCCAGATACAAACACGCTGTTTTAGGCTTTTTATGGATCTTTATAAATCCCCTGGTTCAAATGGCTGTTATTGGCTTTGTTTTTTCTATTATCTTTAGATTTGGAATAAAAAATTACTATCTATTTTTATTTACTGGTCTTTTACCCTGGAACTTTTTCTCTTTGGCAATAAACAAAGCTACTCCTAGAATTGTTTGGGACCGGAACTTAATTAAAAAGGCTAAATTTCCCAGAAGCATTATTCCTTTATCTATGGTTTTCTCCCATTTTTTCCATTTTTTAGTCTCCTATTTAATGTTAATTATTTTTCTATTAATTACCCAACAATGGTATTTTTTTACTCTTTTTAACTTAGGACTTCAAATACTGGGAATAAGTTTATTACTAATATTTGCCTCAGGAATATCTCTTTTTGCTTCAGCTCTAACTGTTTTTTACCGGGACATTAATTTTGTCATTCAAATGGGAATCATGCTCTGGTTTTATGCCACCCCAATCATTTATCCTTTCTCATTTATTCCGGAAAAATATAAAGGTATTTTTTATTTAAATCCTTTAATTACTATTTTCTCTTGGCTACAAAAATCAATGGTTAATCTTTCTGTTCCTTTATGGATTAGTTTAATCCATATTTTATTTATTTTATTAATATTTTTCTTAGGCTTTAAATATTTTCAAAAAAAAGAAATTTATTTTTCTGACTGGCTATAAAACATGAAAAATGGATAAGTTATATTTAAAATGATAAATAATAAAACAGTTATTAGCTTAAATAATATTTCTAAAAAATACATTCTTCATCATGAGAAACCTACTTTAGTAGAAAGTCTATTTAAAAAAAAAGAAGAATTTTGGGCTTTAAAAAATATTAGCTTACAACTTAAAAAGGGAGAAAAATTAGGCATTATCGGACCAAACGGAGCGGGAAAATCCACTCTTTTAAAATTAATTTCTGGAATTACTTATCCCACTAAAGGAAAAGTTAAAACTAAAGGTAAAATTGCCTCTTTAATTGACCTTTCAGCTGGCTTTCACCCTGACTTGACCGGTGAGGAAAATATTTATATTAATGGGCTTTTACTGGGAATGAATAAAAAAGAAATTAAAAATAGCTTTAAAAAAATAATTGCTTTTTCCGGGATTAAAAAGTTTATTGATTCTCCCTTAAATACTTACTCTTCAGGCATGGTTTTAAGACTGGGTTTTTCTATTGCTGTTCATTCTAATCCAGACATCTTAATTATTGATGAAGTTATTTCTTCTGGAGATGAAAAGTTTAGAATAAAAAGCTTTAATAAAATCCAAGATTTTTTTAAAGCCAAAAAAACAATTATCTTTGTTTCTCATAATCTGGAAGCAATTAAAAAATTATGTCCCCAAGTTCTTTGGCTAGACAAAGGAAAAACCAGAGCTTTAGGAAAAACCAATAAGATAGTTAAAAAATATATAAAAGAAAGTCAGAAAAACAACAAATAAATTTGAAAATATTTAATCTTATTTATTTAAGTTTAATTTTTACTCCTTCTAAAAGATAAGAAAAAAACATTTTAAAAAGGTTAGATTTACTTTTGCCGGCAATTCTTTTTTTATAAGTATAAGGAATCTCCTTAATTAAATATTTATGACTTTTAGCCAAACAAACCAATCGAAGATGATAATCGCCATAACCATAATAAATCTTTCCCAAGCCTAGGGCTTTAAGCTTTTTTTTCCTAATCACATAAAAACCACTGGTACTATCCCAAACTGGCGAACCAAAAATTTTAAAAAATAAATTGATAAAAAAACTTACTAAATGCCTAAAGATATCAGTTTTTTTCTCCAAACCCCCGCCTTTAATAAACCTTGAAGCAATTACTAAATCAAATTGGTCCAAATTTTTAAGTAAAGCTGGAATAACTATTTCATCATGGTTGCCATCAGCATCAATTCCAATAATAATGTCTCCCTTGGCTTTTTTAACTCCATAACCAATGGCTGTACCTAAACCGCTAATATTTTTTCTTATAAAAACCCTAATTCTTTTGTCTTTTAAAAACTTTTTTTTAACTATTTTTCCTGTATTATCAGGACTATTATCATCAATAATAATAATTTCTAATTTGTATTGCTGGCTAATTTTAGAAAAGACTCTTAAAATCCTTTTTATAAAAGTTACGATTCCCAAGGCTTCATTAAAGGTAGGAATAATAACAGAAACTTTTTCCATTTTTTTTAAAATTTAAAATATTAATCTAATAGGATTACAAAACAACAATTAAAGACTAATTAGTTTTTAATTGTCTTAAAGGCCTTAATTACTTGATTTAATTGTGATTCTGATATAGCTAAGCCTGAAGGCAAATAAAAACCGGTTTTAGTCAATTTTTCAGCCACTGGATATTTTTCATTTTTATACCAACCTAGTTTTCTAAAAACAGGCTGTTTATGAATAGGAATAAAAAATGACCGGGTGTCAACTCCTAATTTAAGCAATTTTCTTCTTAACTCATCTGTTTTTAATCCAAATTCTTTTTCATTAACTAAAACCGTATACATCCAATAGACATTAAAAGCGTAATTTTTTTCTTGAGGCAAGATTAAACCGTTAATGTTTTTTAAACCTTGGGAATATTTTCCAGCCAGCCACCTTTTTATTCTAAGATATTTTTTGACTTCTTCTAATTGGGCTAAACCTAAAGCCGCCTGAAGATTTGTCATCCGATAATTAAAACCAATTTCATTATGAAGAAATCTTTTTTTGGGAGAATGGGATAAGTTTTTCAGTCTTTTTGCCTTTTCAAATATTTTTTTAGAGTTGGTCACTATCATTCCTCCCTCACCAGTAGTAATGATTTTATTAGCATAAAAGCTAAAACAGCCAATATCTCCCAATGAGCCAGCCATTTTACCCTTATACTTACCGCCGTGGATCTCAGCGGCATCTTCTACTACTTTTAGCTTGTATTTTCTAGCTATTTTTAAAATCGGATCCATATTAACCGGATGGCCATAAAGATGAACAGGGATAATTGCTTTTGTTTTTGAAGTTATTTTTTTTTCAATAAGTGATGGATTGATATTATAAGTGTCAGACTCTGAATCAATTAAAATAGGCTTAGCACCGGTATAATAAACAGCCAAAGCTGTGGCCATCATAGTCAAGGAAGGAATAATAACTTCATCCTCCCTGCAAATACCTAACGTCTCAAGAGCAAGGTGAAGAGCCGCAGTTCCGCTAGTGCAGGAAACCCCATATTTAGACTGGCAAAACTTGGCAAACTTGTTTTCAAACCTATCAATATATTTACCAGCTGAAGAAACCCAACCTGTTTTTAAACAATCTAAAACATATTTTTTAGCATTTTTAGAAATCAAAGGTTGATTAACAGGAATCATATAAAGATTTTGGCTTTTTTATCACCCAAATAAGGTCCTTGTTTGACCTCATATATTTTTGTTTTCTCCAAGAATTTAACCCCATGACCGCCAGCAACAAAAAAAATACTATCTCCGCCTTTTAAAATTTTAGACTTTAAAAACTTTTTTTTTGAATTATAAAGATCTACTCTTATTTTTCCTTTTAGAATGAATAAAACTTCTTGAGATAATTTGATAAAAAAATTGTGACCCGGATGAAAATGAGCTTTTAAAACTGTATTTTTTTCTCGGTTATGAAAGCCAATTTGAAAAGGATAATTAGGAGAACTAAAAAATTTTAACCCTTTTACTTTAATGTTTTTCCTTATGACTACAGCAATTGTTTTTGATTTATCTTTGATCGTTTCTAAACCCAACATAAAAACCCTATCCAATAATTAATATTACTAATATAAATCATTAATTTTCATAAAATAAATAACTCTAGTCACTTTTTACCGGTCGTTTAAGAGAAAAACTACTTTTAATTCATTAATATCTATATATGGTTTTAATAAAGCCTGCTGATAAAACTCGCTTTCCTGCTTTTGGATTTCAATAATTTTGCCTATTAAAAGATTAGCTGGATAAATCTCGTCTTCACCCGTGGTAATAACAATTTGTTCTGCTTGCAAACTAAGTTTTTGGTCTACTTGAGTTAAAAACAAACTGTTTCTTTTATTTTCCACTAAACCTTTAACTTCTGATTCTAAAACCTTGGCTTTTAATATTATCTCATTATGGGTAATTAGTTTAACCTGAGATAAAGTAGAAGTGGTTTTAATTACTCTTCCAATTAAAACATTGTCAACTAAAACAATCTGGCCCAGCTTAACACCCTGGTCAAAACCTTGGTCCAGTAACAAAATGTCACTATCTACTTTTAAAACATGAGCCGGAATAAAATCCCAGCTTGGAGGGAGTGGTGCTTGGAGTAATTTACGCATTGAGATATTTTCTTCCTCAATTTTCTTTATTTTAACTTTTAAATCAGCATTTTCTATCTCAAGTAGTTTTAACTTTTCATCTAAAATTAAAGAGTCAAAATTGTTGTTTTCCAAACCATTTTTATATTTTTCTCTCTGTAAAACAGATCTATTTAAAAAAATAAAGAGTTTTTCTGGTGGTCTTTTTAAATTATCAATAACAACCAGTTTATCTAAAATCAGCAAAATCAGGCTGAGTATAATTAATCCCCAAAATATTTTCTGGCTACTCTGTTTAATATTTAATTTCATTAAAATTACTATTTTTTCTTTTAAAATTTATTTTAAATTAAAGCTAGCAAGCCCAGGCCTGTTCCTATTATTAACTGAGGTAAAGTATGCTTTTTTAAGTTAAATCTGCTTAAAGCCACTAAAAGTAAAATTATAATTCCTATATATAAAATATCTGATTTACCAGTATAAAAGTATATACTTAGAATAAAAAGTGTATTCGTTATCATGTGGCCAGACACTTTGTTAAAAAAAGTTAGCAAATAGAAAATTAGGAAAGGAATTAAGAATTTTAAGTAAAAAGGAATACTTTTAGGTGAAAGAAAAAATAAGATACTAAAAAAAATAAGGATTGTTACTTTAGAAACTGAGTAAAAACTAATCCTTTCCTCTCTTTTCGTAATATCCCAGTCTGAAATCTTGCCCTTTTTAAGCTGATAATGGAAAAAAAGCCAAGGAATTAAGTAAACAAGAAAAAAGCTTAATAAAAATAAAGAGCCTTTAGGAAACTCACTTTTAGCTAATTGGCTTAATAAAAATAGAATAATCAGGCTCTCCCAAATTGGATCAAAAATACGGCTAATAATAGTTGAAATAACCCTAGTAAGATCCCCTATTTTTCTTTTCATAAACCTCTCAGTTGATCTAAGCGCTATTTTTCTCTGTTAAAACAAAGATTTTTAATTGTTTTTAGCTATTTTATTTGAATTCTTATCCTTTTCAAAAGCTTATCATTTACTAAGAGCTGACCGCAGCCCCGAACCACACAAGTTAAAGGATCATCAGCCAACCAAACCGGCATTTTAGCGTTTTCTGAAATTAAATTGTCTAACCCTTGAATCTGACTGGCTCCCCCAGCCATAACAATCCCGTGTTTTAAAATATCAGCTAAAAGCTCAGGTGGAGTTTCTTCAATTGTATCAGTCACTGAAGTAATAATCTGCTGGATTATTGGCGCCAAAGCCTCTCTCACCTCAGAACTAGTTATTTTTAAAGATCTCGGCAGACCAGACTCTAAATCTCTCCCCCGGGCAACAAACATTTTTTCCTTTTTCATTTGTCTGGCAGAACCAATATTAATCTTAATTTCTTCGGCGGTTGAAGTGCCTAAGATTAAACCATGTTTTAAACGGGCAAAATTAACAATCGCTTCATCCATCTCATCCCCGGCCACTCTTAAACAGCGCTCAACCACAATTCCGCCTAAAGAAATGACGGCAATTTCCGTCGTCCCTCCACCAATATCAATTAAAAGCTGGCCAGATGGATCTTCAATTGGTAAACCAATCCCAATAGCGGCGGCCATTGGTTCTTCAATCAAATGAGCTTGTCTCGCTCCAGCTGACAGAGCCGCATCTTGAACCGCCCTGGCTTCAACCTCAGTTATGCCCGAAGGCACTCCAATGACTACTTTTGGCCGGGGAATTTTTGGTATAAAACCAGGTGATTGATGAACTAGACGAATATAGTAGGAAAGCATGGCTAAACAAGCATCAAAATCAGCAATCACCCCATCAGCCAAGGGTCGGACCGCCTCAATCCTGTCCGGAGTTTTACCAACCATTTTTTTAGCTTCAGTCCCAATAGCCAAAATTTTTTTACTCTCTCTATTCCGGGCCACCACCGAAGGTTCACGAATAACAATCCCTTTATCTTTAACATAAACAAAGGTATTAGCCGTGCCTAAATCAATCCCTAAATCATGGGAAACTAGCTTCCAAAAAAAATCAAACATTCTAAGATCTTATTGTATCACCTGATCTTTAAGATGGGAAGATAAGTTTTTTTAGTAAATCCTAGTCCAACCTAAAATATATTTCTCCCTTAGCTAAAGCACTTGTTTTTAAAGTAGTAATAAATTCTTTATCATTATCAGTTATGGCAACGACAATTGATTCTGAAGAAATAATTGAACTAAGATCAATAATAAAGTTAGCCTCAGGATTAAGAACTGTCCCTAAAGTTTCTTTTGAACCAAGAGGAGAAAAATAGATGATGGTTTCCTTTCTATTGCCGCCTAAAACCAGACCAGTAATAATAAAAGGGCTGTTATTATTAATCTCATTTTTTAAAACTGCCGAAGGCATCCTTTTTAGCTTTATAGTTGAATTTTCTTCTAAATAAGGGGCAGATTTAACACTCCCTTCAGAAGGTAACAAAAATTCTTCTTCTAAATAGTAAAAATAAACTTTTTTAAAGGAAAAAGGGATAAAATAGTATTTTTTAAAAAGAGATAGGCCGGAAAAAGAATAATAATGAAGCTTTTGAGGGCTCTTGTCACATACAAGTTTAGGCTGACCAATAAAACTGACTCCCAAAACACATATTTTTTCTTTCTTTTCAGTAAAAAAAGATACTCTTAGCTTATCAATTCCCACATTAAAAACCCTAAACTTAGTTAGGTTGTTGTCTTTAGCTTGTTTTTCAGAATTAATATAGCTTAAACTTAATAAAAGCAATAAGCCAAAAATAACAGCAATTATAATCGTATTTTTTCTTTTATTCATAAATTGCCCTTAATTTAACTTCTTTTTTAGTATATATTTGATAAGTTTCTCCATCTTGAAGATCAAAATCATTGCCATACAACCTCCCCTTATTCCAAGAAACTATCTTATCTTCAAAGCCTCCTTTAAACTTAATCCAGCCTGGCTCAACCCCAGCCCGAGAAAGCTCTAAAAACAGGTCTAAACCGGTCTTAAAAGTGTAATTAGAACTATAAATAAAGTCACTTAGGCCTGAAGAAAGCTCAAGTTCTCCTTCTTGGCTTAAAAACTGAAGCTTAATCTCTATTCCTGACCATAAAACCGGCTCTTCACCTAAGTCCCAAATTCCATTTTTATTCTTATCATAGAAAAGCTGGATAATTAAATCATCAGGTCCAACTGGCCCCAAGCTTGCCTGATTAACAATTAAAGACTTAGCTTTTTTAGGCTCATAAAAAGGCAACTTTTCTAAAATTCTTTTAAACAAACTTTTTTCTCCTGATTTACTCTTAACCTTTCCTCCACCCTTATTCACCCCTATATACAATCTTTTTTCCTCATTTTTATAAAAGACTTTTTCTTCAGTTAAATAAAGATTTATTCCCTCAGTTTCCTTAGCCCTAACCTGATAAAAACCTTCTTTAACAAAACCTAAAGCGTTCCCATTAATCCCAGTCGTAAAAGTATAGCTCCACTCTTCTTTATTTTCCTCATATTTAGGCTGAGGAGTAAAATCCAAGCTTAAAATCTGGTTAATCTTTTTAAAAAGCTCATTTCTTTTCCCCTCGGGTATATTAACTAAATTATCATCCCAGGAAACCCCCTGCTCTTTAAAATATTCATCTAAAATCTTTCTTTTCTCTAAAACATCATAAAGATTAGGATCAATCATTGTCTGTAACTTTTCTTGTTTTTGCCAAGGCCAAGAAAAAGCCAGAACCGGCCTTTTAAAAACAAAGATTAACAGAGTTCCCAATATAAATAGCTTTAAAACTTTTTTAATCATAGGGTTTTCTTTTTAAAACATATCCTAAATCTAATTTATCAGAAAATATTAAAAAGTTAAACTTAAAAGATAATATTTTTGGCAATTTAAGCTTAGGGAGAGAAAAATTAAAGCCTTTAGTATAAGTTTGGGGTAAACGAGTAAGCTGTAAAAGGTAATTATTGCCGCCAACATCCAAATCAGCCAAGAACTGGCGATTTTGTTTAAGTTGTTTTAAGGTTTTAAAAGGATGAAAAAAATTATCCCGGGAAGATAAAAGAAAAGTTATATCCTGGCTTATTAAAAAGGCCCGGGCAGTAGACCGCTTATTCCACCATAAAGAGGCTAAAGGCCAGCCAACTTGCCTGTTGTCTAGGCTGGCAATAACATAAGTTCTGGCAATTTCTTCATCCTCATTATAACTTTCAGCTTCAGGGTTAAAATAACCATTCAAGGCCTTAAAAGGTGCTTGAATAAACTTAAAAAGAGGCTTAACCGCCACTCCTAAACTCTCCATATAATGACTCTCCGCCGGTTTTAAAAACCTATCTGGCAAGAGTAATTTATCTCCAGTCGGTTGAAATTGCTCCTGAAGACCTCCAATAAGCTTGTCTTGACTAAAAAGCTGAGGATTTTTGGAAAAAGATTCAAGATAGCGGTTTAAAAGTTCATTTTGGAAACGATAAAAATCTGAATTATGAGTCCATTCAGTTTCCGATTCACCTCTAATAATATGAGCGGTTTCATGATAGCCGGTTTCCAATATCCGATACCAAACATTATGCCATAAATCACGGCTCAAGCTTTTCCCATTTTTTGTCAACCACTGGCCCTGATCATTAACATCAGCCTTTAAATAAGCATGAAGGACTAGCAAATCATCATAAATTGCCGGAATATTCCAAGAAATATCAACAGTTTTACCAACAGGATTAGTATAGGCAATGGATGGAAAGGCAGAACTAAAAAACTGATGAACTAAGGATTTTTCCGAAAGAGATTGGCTAATTGGCTCCAGTGCCTGTTCAACTAGGGTCTGCCAGGCAGCCAAAACTTCAGAATTTGGCTCACCTGGCTGAAGAGGAGTAGCAAAAACTTCTCCTAAACCATATTTTTCTAAGACATTTTCCCCTAGTTTAAAGCCATAAAAATTTTGCGTTTTTGCTTCAATAATTTTCTCAGCCAATTCTAAAGGCAGTTTATTTAGAAAATCATCATCATCTAAAGCCTTAATAACCGCGTTAAAAAAGGAATACTTTTCTCCTTCCACTTCCAGACTGGGAATGGCCAATAAAAGACGTAAACTATTTTTATCAGCTTCATCACCCTGAATATATTTTAACCAATCAATTTTTTGACCCTTTTCTAAACGCTGAGCATCTTTCAAAACAAAATCCCGAGGCCGGTAGTTTTCAATATTTCTGAAAAGATCATCAGGCAAAGCTTTAACTTCAACACTTCCGGTAGAAAAAATAGCCGCCGCCGCCCTAACTCCCATTTCGGCAATTATTTCCTTATCAACTTCAATTTTTTGTTTTCTGCCGACAAAGTCTGACCGGCTCTCAAGCGGCTGAAGATCTTGGGATTTTAGATTAATTGAGTAACCATAAGTTTCAAGTATTGAACGAACTGAGGCGGGCACCGGATAAATAATCTGCTCTCCGGGAGTGGACATAAAAACATTATTTAAATTAAAAGCTTCTTCTCCCGGAGCTTGAAAAAAAGTATAAACATCGCCTGATTTGGTAGTTAACTGAACTAACTCTTTAGCTCCCTCATTAATAACTTCACCATTAAACCTAATAAGCATCTCAGAATTATCAAATAGGCCAACATAGTGATGAAGCTGAGCCCAAATTTCTGAAGCTAAAAGCTGGGGGCTGGCGGTGTCTTTGACCCACTCCAAAGTTGTCCCATGAGTTCTGTTTCCGGCTGTCTCCAAACTAAAATCAGCTTTTATTTCCGTCATTACATTCCCCTCTCTTAAAGGAGTTAATGAAGTAATTAAAGACTGACCGTCTTTCGTGCTTAAAAGCCTGACTTCATCACCGGAAAAAACAGTATAAAAACCCTGACCAAAGTGGGTTATTTCCGAATCCCAGCCTGAAGCATTAGGTTGAGCCAATTTAGTAATAAAAGTCTCCAAATCTATACCTGACCCATTATCGCTCATTGTCAAAACCAACCGCCCCTGATCATCCTGCCAAGCGGTAATATCAAAAACCGGCACCTGACCACTATCAACCCCCCTTTGACGACTAGCTTCATAAGCATTGGTGGTAATTTCTCTTAAAAAAGCAAAAGGGTCAACTGTTTGTTCATTAGCTCTTTTAATAGCCGCCTGAGCCCGGCCTTGAATTTCGTTTAAATCATCAGCTTCAAACTTAAGTTTAAATTCAGAAATTAAGTCTTTAATCTGTAAAGGATTATCAGCTTGAGTTAAATTATCAGCTATTGTCTGATTAGCAGATTGAAGCATAATTAAATCAGAAAAATCAATTGGCTGTTTTTCTAAAGGAAGGCTGATGGCAATGGCCGGCTTTTGACCTAAGGACGGCGATTCACTATAGAGCAGGTGTAAATAAGGAGCTAATTCTTGAGGGAAACTACCATGAGTTTTAAGCCCTTTATTAAGGTTTGCATAATTTTCTACTTTGCCGTATCCAAATATTTTTTCCAAAGATTTCACTCTTTCATTTCCTTCAGATGGAGTCAAATCAGACAACATTAAAGTTACTATTTCTTGAAGGCGGGAAAAAGCATCTTTCATTCCCTTTTTATCAGTTAGTAAGATATTTTCTTTTTCAACTAAAATATTATACATAGAAAAAAATGTATCACTTAAAGTACCTATTCCTTTTCCTTCACCATTAAGTTTCTTTAAAATATTTTCGGAATAATCGTATACGGTATCAAGTTTTCCACCAACTAAAAATTCATAAATATCATTTCCAATAAATGCTTTAGAATCAGTAGGACTATAATAAGCATAATCGTTCAAAAGCTTTCCTTTAAGAAGTCTTCTAATAGGATTAGCATTGATTTTTTCTTTTTCTATATTAACTGCCCTAATCATCCTTACATCATAATCATTTAAATTATATCGAAAACTTGAATCAATCTGGCTGAAAACATAAAAAGAAAAAAGTTCTTTTTTCAGCTCATAAGGCGTTTCTGAAGACATTATAACCTGCCAATAATCTTTCATTTTCTCTTTATCTATAACTATGGAACCATCTATTTTATAAGAATTAATCTTTGTATGAGCTTCAATAATAGCTTTAGCTTCAGAAGAAAACTGGGGCATATAAGGCTCTCCCTTAGTATTAACTTTAATTTGCTTGGCTATTTCAAAAGCCTCTTCAATAGAAAAATAATCTTTTAAAAAATTAAAATAACCACTGCTTTCAGGGTAAAATGAACTAATATAACCGGGGGCAGCTTCAATATAACGAAGAGCAGCAATATAATCCTCATTATTTTTTATCTGGTTTAAAAGTTTTAGGCTATCTCTATCAAATTCATTAACCAGTTTTATATCTTCTTTATTTTGCATTCTGGCTAATTTTTCCTCATCAGTAATTCTTAATCTTTTTTTCAATAAACCAAGGCTAGACTTTTCTTTCAAATCAGCTTGATTTTGAATTAAAACCGCATATTTTCTAATTAAATCGCCTGTTGCTCTTGAGCTTTCCATTCTTTGACTAACATCACTTAAGGCCTGCAGAACCGGTAAAAAGTCACCTCTAAATTCAGGGTTTTCCATCAAAGATTGAAGTTTGGTATCCAAAACCAAAATCCCTTCATTAGTAACCAAGCCGTAATTTAGAGAAGCTTCCTCTTTTAAGGGCAAATAAACAATAAAGTCTGTTTCCTTGTCTCTTATACTGTTATTTAATTTGTTAAGACCTGTATTATCTGACAAAGCATCTTTAGGAATAAAAAAAGCTTCCTGGTTTGGATCAATTGCCAGCCTTAATTCAGGATCTTCAACAAAAACTATTTTCTTGTTCAAATATCCCCATGATAAATCCCGGCTAATTTTTTCCTTTATAAGAGCAACCGGGTCAGCCGGCTCAATCCCGGCTTTAGCCGGCAAAGCATTATCTTTAAATCTAACGGCTATTTGATATAAAAGGGTTAAATTGTCATAAAAATAAGCTGGAGATTGAGAATGAAATTCTTCTAAAGTAACTTCTAGGGCTTTCAGGGTTAATTGACTTGGTTTTATCTGGCTTCGATCCCGAGCATAATCAACAAAATTTTTGTGAAAATCTAAGGCCAGTTCTCTTGGTTGACCAAGAGTCTCCAAATAAAATGACTCCATTAAAACCCCGTTAACTAAAATTTTAACTTCTGATTTTTCGCCTTTGGCTGCTGTTAAACCTTTAGACTCAACAGTCTTAATCGCTAAAGCCGGATAAACGCTTTCTTCTTGAGGGGTAATTGCTTCCACTTCGACTGAAGTTAAAGTTTTAACTCTGTCTTCGGGGTTTAAAGAATAATTTTCTCCAGTATCAAGCTCTTTAACTTCAAGCCTCGCTCCAGTTTTATACTCCAAGGTTTTCCTAGCATCAGCCAAAATTGCTTCTTTAGAAACTAAGCTGGAGTGAATTTCTACTTCTGTTCCCCGGGAAAAATTAATTTTTTCGGCTTCCAAAGGGTTAGAACTGAATTTAAACCGGCCATCTTCTCCCAGAGTAAAAATAAAAAAGTTTTTCTCAGAACCAGTATTACTCTTAACAATAATATAATCACCAGCCCTTTTGGTTTGAGAAAAAGTTTCTTTTAAATAATAAAAGCCTGATTTAAAACCAGCCCCAAATTTACCAACCGTCCCCGCCTGACCCAAATTGCCACCCTCACCAGGATTTAAAAGCTTAACTAAATCACTTAAAGCTATACCTTCTCCCTGATCAATAACTTTTAAAAATCCATCTTGGATTTCAATTTTAACAACTACCTCTAGGTCCTCACCAGTCCGAAACTTTAACCGGTCCATGGTGTCAATAGCATTTAAGATAGTTTCTATTGCCGGCCTGGTTTCCATGTCTGTAAATTGGTTATAAGCCAAATTATTCAAAGCCCGATTATAAGTTTTTACGACTGCTTCTGGTACTTGAGTTAAAACTTCTCCAAGCCTGCCAGTTTCAAAAGCTTGGGCTAAAGATTTACCAGTATTAGCCTGCATTACACCCACCAATTCATCTAAAAAAACTTCTTCCCTAGCCGTAGTTTTAAGTTCTTCCAGCTTAGAAAAATTAATTGACGTTTTGACTACTTCCTCCTCAACCGGAACAAAATTAACCGCCTCTGGCTGATTCTCCCCTTCACCTGTTTCATCTCCAATGGAATCAAAAAACTTACCCAATCTTCTAGTTTGTTCCTCAGCACTAATTGTCTCCGGCTTAACTAACTCTTCACCACAAAGTCTTTCCATATAGTTATGAAAAGAGTCCATTTCTCCTTGAGGTGTTTGATCACCAAATCTTTCCCATTCCGGATCAATAAACCTTAACCGACCAGTGACTTCTTCCACAATAATATCTTTAGTTTGGCCTAAGTCACCATGAGCCCGACCCGTAACCCGATGAAATTCAGCTAAATCATTTAAAGCTTGCTGGGCTTGGTCTTTAGTTAAAGTTCCTCTTATTAAATCATTTATATCAACTGAATTATCTATAAAACCAAGACCATTAGGATCACGAATTTCCGCTGTCCAACCAGCTGTCCTTTTATTTACCAAATCCTCTAAAGTTTCCCCTTTTATCCTTTCCATGACAAAACCACCAGAAGGAAGATCTTTGCTGCTAGCCAATTCTCCTTTAAATTCAGGAATAGTTGCCTGACCGCCAAAAAGCCTATAGAACTCTAACTCATAAGAGTTATAAGGAGAATCCCGCATAAAAACCTTAACTGCTTCATTTTCTACTAAATAAACCTTTCCCCATTTACCTTCAGAAACTGATTTAATTGAACCCTGATTTTCTTTATTAATAAATTCTTCTGTTTTAGGATAAATAAGTTTTTCCTGTCTAATAGTTTGGATTTCAGGAGGTGTAACAGCTGTTTTCTCTTCAACTTCAACTTTTACCTCACCTTCCAAACCACTAGTTTTAACCTCAGTCCCGCCAAAAACTTTCTTAAAAAAGATCAATGGGTCAGCAGCCGTCTCCTCAGCTGCCTGCCAAAGCCTGCCTAAGCTAGTTTCCTGGTTAAAACCATATTTTCCTTCCAAACCAATTTGAATTGTAGCAATGGTATTTTTTAACTGAACAAAAAGATTAAATGAAGGATTTTGAGCATTATCATCAAAAAGCTGCCATAACTGACTCAGTCTAGTATCTGAACTTGAACCAATATTTTGCCCTAATAACTTTTGAACCCCACCGGTAAAATCTCTACTAAGACTATAGAAGGACCGACCTATTTCCCGGGGAGAAAGACCAGCTTGAATTTCTACTGTTGGGATAACTGCTTTTCCCCTCACATTAACTAATACTTTTACTTCTGGTGGAACAATAACTTCGTCAAAGCGGGCTTGTCCCTTATATCCTCGGGATAAACCACCATCAACATTAACAACCCGGGAATCCACCTCCACAGCCCCCTCATTATGAGCATGAATTATTTTTTTCCCCCCAGTTCTTTCTAAAAACAAATTAACTTTTTCCGGAGAGTAAAAACCATTTCTTGAAGTTAAATCCCTAGCTAGATCAGCGACTTTATCAGCTCCCTGTTCTCCTCTTAAAATTGAAGCCACATTCCTATTAATATCTTCAATCTTCTTACCATAATAAAAATAACTGGAAGTATCAGAATGAACATGAATTGTCCCTTGAGCATCCAAAAGCATGGCCGGCCGGGACATCAGCCAATTAGCCAGTTCCGGATCTTTATATAATTTTAAAAGTTCTTCTGAATTTATTCCTGGACTAATAACAAAAGGTACTCCTTTTTTAATAACTTTTGGACTAACCCATTCAGCCGCTTGAAGAGCCGCCTCACTCTCAGACATACCTGAAGAAATCAACTCTTTCATTTTATGATAAGCAGTCAATCCGGCCGCATCATGATTGCCCAGCAAAACCTTGACCTGGCCATTAGACTGCTGTTCCAATTCCATTACTGCCTTGGCTGTTCCAATACTGGTTGTTTTATTGCTCTTCTTAACATTTTTACCAGCTTCTACTGGTGATCTATCTATTAAATCACCATGAATATAGACCTCATCATTAGGCCCAAGCTTTAGCCTGCCCCAGAAGTTTAAAATTGGCTCGCTTAAAGTTTCACCTTGGTCATTTTTCAGCTGACCCTTAGCTAATTTCTCAAACTGTTCATAATCTCCATGAATATCACCAAAACTATAAACATTTTTTCCGCCAACTAAAGTTTCCTTAAAATCTATTCTTTTTAACTGATTTTGAATCAACTGTTCTTGATTTGCCAAAATCCCTTTTTCTATTTGGGTAGCTAATTCAGCTGCCCTAACTGAATCAATACCTGCCTGGTCAAATTTCTGCCAAGCTGTTTTGTAAATATCAGATTTACCATTTCTGTCCAATTGACTCCATAATCCAATTCTCTCCCTTACATTGTAATCGGCAAAGTTTTTAGCGCTATCTAACGAACTAAAGGCTGTCTGTTTCAAGCGTAAACTATGGTTATAAATATCATCTACTATATGCCCCTGAACCTCAGTACTAACTTTAGCTTCCAGCCTGCCTTGGGCTTTCTGAAGCTGGCTCGTCCTTATTCTTTCAAGAGTCTCATTAATAACATTAGGTTTATTTTCTTTTCCTCCCCCTCCTAAGCTGGATTTAATCCCATTAAAAGTCTCAGCTAATTTATAACCAAAATTATAATTAGAACTAGTATTTTCAACCTCTGGTTTAACCACTGGCTCTGGCCCTTCTCCTCCTAATTCTACTTCTGGCAATTTCACCCCTTTTTCAGCCAAAATCCCCTTTAACTCCTGCCACTTAACAGAATCATCAAGATTAATAAGACTAACCCTGTCATTAGATGGAATAATCATCTTCTCGGGCAAATCAATATAAAAAAGGCCAGTATAATTATCCGTAGAAACCTTTACTCCATCAGGAAGATGAACTAATTTATGGCCATCAGAAAGATAAACATTATCACCAGATATGTATGTAAGCAAACCACCATTTTTTCTAATAAAACTATCTAAGGGTTCACCTAATTTACTCCCCTTAATCGCTTCAATTACCTCTGAAGGAAGTTTATCTTGATTAACAATTGATTTTAAACCGGCTAATTCCCTTTCAGAACCAGATAATCTACCTTTAATATCATTTATTCCTTGGGCTAATTTATAGCCTGCCCCCTGCCAAAAGCTTACTTTTTTAACTGGTTCTGGTTGCAAAACTACCTCTGCATCCGGAACAGGAATTTCTGTTTTAGAACCAGAAAATCTGCTCTTAATATCATCAATTCCTTTATTTAAACTGTCACTTGTTTTTTTCCAAAAACTCAACTTTTCCACTGATCCTTCTTTTGAGATTGAAGAAACTTCCGGCTGGAAACCAGTCCTAAATATTTTCCCTCCGGTATTGTCCCAAACACTGGCTAAAGTTTCTCCAACTTTGGTAGTCAATTTTTTTGCTTCAATCTGGGGCAAATCACCCTTATAGTTCACTACTCTAACTGAAGCGATTTCCACTCCTCCCAGCAAACTTTCAATGTCTTTTACTGTCTGAGAGGCCTGAATTCCCTGTTTTTCTAAAGCGCCAATACCCTCATCAAAAGCATTAATAATTACCCTGCTATTTTCAGAGCTAGGGTCTACAACAATAAAACTTTTTAAAGAAGCTTCTGGCACTTCAACTGTTTTATCTCCGGCCGTTATTCTTAAATTTCCATCAGAAGCCGGCTCAATAATTAATTTTGTATCAGTTGAAGATTTAATTACCCGAGTGGCAGTCAAATTTCCTTCAACATCAACTGCCGGAGCATGAATCTCTAAACCCCTAGGTAAATTTAAAATTGTCCGACCATCAACACCAAGACTTATAACTACCCCTGGAACTTTATCTAAACTACTCCCTAAAACTGCCTCAGCTAAAGAAAAACTGCTGGCCGGGTTGGAAACCAACTCTCTGGCTCCTCTGGCACTATCAGCTATCTGACCGATAAAAGTACCAACCCGATTGCCAATGGCATCAGAAGCTATATTCTTAAGATTTAAGGCTGAACCAAAAGCTAAAGAATAACCTGCATTTCTGGCTAGGTTACCCCACCAATTGCTGGAGCCAAAGGAAGCTGTCTGCTGATTAGCTAATTCCTGCGATTGAGAAGCTAAACCCGATAAAACCACATTACCCTGGCTTTGATCACTCACATCCATTAACTTATCTAACTCCGCTGCTGAAGCCACATCACCAACGGCCATTTGCCCGGTATATTTAGTTGCTAACCAAACATCCCCAACCACATCAGCCACACTATAATTTAAAACACTTAAAGCTCCTGTTTCTACCCATTGACCACTAGTTAAACCAGTCACTGCTCGAGGAACAATCTTTTCTAAAAAACCAGCTCCCTTAGCTAAATCACCAGCGGCATTAGCAGCGGCCACAGTGGTTGAAGCTAACTTAGTTCCTTTAATAATTCCCTGAGCAACTCCACTCACCCCCATTGTTCCAATTGTTAAAGCCGCATTAGCCAGTTGTTGACGACCAGCGGCGGCCCTAATACTTTCCTGGCCCCCGCCAAAATCACCCAACCCCTCACCATAAAGCGTCTCAAAAACCGCTGAGCCGGTCAGCTCATCAGTCCCCCCTAATTTATCCAACCTGGCTTTTTTAGCCGCGGCCATCCCCGCCACACAATCTTTCTGCTCCTGACTCCAGGAAGAAATGTTATCCGAAGCTTTAAGTTCCCAGTTAAAATTGTATTGCGAAGAAGCCTGATTACATTCTTCAATTGCTTCCAAAGCCTGACCATATTGGTAATATGGGCTATTCTGATCACCAAACTCAGTTCCCCCAAAACCGGCCAAAAAATTCAAGACCCCCTGGCCCAAATTATCAGCTTCACCAGTCATTTGATGTTTAATGGTACTAATCATATTTTGACATTCCTGAGTGTTATCCAAATAGGGTCGGTTTAAATAGGAAACGGCTGAACTGCTAATAGCCCTTAACTGTTTAACCTGCTCAACAAAACCTTCATCTCTTTTTTGACAAGCTTCTATAAACTCATCATAAACTTCATTCCCTGCCTCTAAAACATCACTCTCGTAAGGCCTTAAGGACGTTAAACCAGTAATTTCTTCTCCATCATCATAAAAAGAAGAGCCTTGACCAGTCCGCAAAAGCTCTTTTAACCCAGCTGACATGACATCTCCAGCTAGAAGCTCATTTTTATTATTCTGAGCTCTTTCTAATAGTTCCTGACCACCTTCTGTTTCTAAAAAATCCGCATCAAAAACTTTAATCAAAGATTTAGTATAAGCGCCCTCTTTTGAAGCCAGTCTTTGAACTAAAGTTAAATTAAGATTTTGCTCTTCCTGATAATCTTCCTCTATAGCCTGCCATCTTAAGCTTTCGGCCACCTCAGCTCGACAGTCACTACCTATTTCTTCCTTCCAACTACCATCATTTTGACATTTTTTAGTCCCGCAGCCTGATTCAGCGGCAATTATTGTTCCCTTTGAAACCATTTTAAAATCTGAAGTTAAACAACCTTCAATGCAAGCACCATTTCTACAACCTAAAGGACAAAATTTAAGATAATTTTTTTCTTCAGTTCCTAAATCAGTCGTGGTAAATTCATACAAATTGCCGGCTTCATCACAAACCTTGCCCGTCTTTTGAGTAGTATTAGTTAAGGCACACTCCGAAGGACAATAAATTCTTGCCTGATCATAAGAATCAATGGTTTTAGAAGAAGTCTGACCGTCAGCCCCAATTTCACAAGCTTTGCATTGATCCCCCTTACAATAAACACTCCCTGCCTGACTGCCATCAGAGCAAGTAGTCTGCCTGGTTTCCTGACTAACAAATCCAAGACATTTTGAAGAAATACTAGTTTGAGCCCGAGGATCTATAGCCGCTTGGTTTTTATAATTCTGAATCTGCTTCCGGCTGGCCAAAAGGACTTCCTGACCAGACTGGCACTGAAAACAGCCTGAAGCAGTAAAATAAGTGTCATTATTAAAATGATTGCCGCAATTTTCTTCAACTGAATAAACTAGTTTAAGAGATTTCCACTGGCAGGAAGAACCATCTTCTAAACAAGTACACTTATAACGAGTAGGTTCAGAATCACCAAAAACATTTGGTTCAAAAAGCTTTGTTTCCCCTTGATTTCCTTGAGGCCAAGAACACTTAGCTAATAAAGGAACAGAGTTATCAGTAATTTCAGCGGGAATAAAAGAAAGCTCTAAATCAGTGTCTCCGTTTTCAGCCACTGTGCCTTCAATAATAACCTGATCATTTACAGCAATGTCTTTATCTTTTAAACCTAAATCTTTATTTTTATCTAAACATTTAAAATAAGTTTCACCATTAATCCTTAATTCAGTGCAAATATTACCCACATCACATTTTTTAAAACTAGTCTTTCTGTCTCTAAATCGGTTATTAATTATGCCGCTTGTTCCTGAGCAGGAATAACCATTGCTGGCACTAAAACCTTGGTCCTGATCCAAGCTAAGTTCTTCAGCCTGATAATCAACTTCTGTCTCTGTTTTAAGACAGGTAATTTGACCATCTTGTCTACCACAGATATAGTTAGAACCTAAATCAGCACAATCTTTAACTTCGACTAATTCTCTTTGACGAAGATCTTGAAAAAATATTTTGGTTTTTTGGCGGCAAACATATTTCTGGGAATCAAAAATAATATAATCTTCCTGAAGCTGACTATCAGTCAAATTTACTTTCTGACAAGCAAGATAGCCACCTTCTTTAGAACAAATTTCATTATAATTACAATTAATTGAATTTTGTTCATCTTGGGCATCAACAATATTATTACCACTCAAACTACAGGAAAAACCCTGGTTTTCAGAATAAACCTCCGTCCCTGAGCCAAAATATTCAGTGGTAGAAACAATATAAGCCTGGCCATCTTTTTCAAAACAAACACTTTCTAATGGTACTCTATTACCAACCCCCAATTTTGAATTAAATCTATCTTCTTCCCGCCTAATCCCTCGATAGACCGACTGATTTTCTGTTTTAGTATAAATATATTTACCGTCAGGGCTGCATTTTTCCCCGTCAGGCAGACGGACAGTCGTCTGACTTTCCTGTCCCGGAAGAGTTTGAGTTATGACCGGTTGATGGCAGTCTCTAACTGAATCACCCTCAGAACAGGTATTTTCAGTCGCATCTCCTTGAACTTGATATGATCGGCCACTGGCAGTACAACGTTGCTGGGTTTTAACCCATTTTTCTCCCTGGCAAACCTGCTGAACACAAGAATTTAAAACATAATCTTCTCCTGTAACTGGACACTCACCAATAATCTGGTTTTCTTCTTCTCCCTCACAACTAGTGTAACCTGAACCTGGCTTCCAGTGCCCTTTAACACAAGCACATTCACAACCTCCGACTCCCATTTCATTTTTATCCGGATTATATTGCCCTCCGGCTCCGGCTCCTTTTGACTGCTGACACTCTTTACTACAGCTGGATTGGTCAAAACTGGGAGTAAATCCTGGAATAACCGACGGGGAAGTAACAGGTGGGATTTGAGAATAACCGCCAGTGTCAACACTTGGTTGTTCCTGACTTAAAGGAGCTGTCGGCTGGAAAAGCTCCCTTTGAGAAAGTTTTAATTCCCCCATTTCATCATTTTCATTATAAACTGAATAACCAGAACCAGAAGAAGTTGTCCCAATTCCAACAGGTTCTTCCTCAATTTCATCTCCTAAATCTCCTGATTGCAAAGGCGGACTTAAAACAGCTTTATTATGAACTAAAACCCCATTGGCAAAAAAGTTTTCCCAAGGGGAAACAGAGACTAGGTTATAAACCAAAGTTTCCAGGTCATAATATTTTTTTTCTATTATTACTCCCCAAAACTTATCCGTTTTAACTAAATCATCTTTCTTTAAATCTTTAACTTTAACAAATTGGGCTTGGGAAAAATCAGCCTGAGGACTGACTAAAGTAAATATTGGATGCTCGGAAGTTACCCGAAGTTGAATTTTTTGAGAACTATAATCGCTAATTAAAAGATAATAAAACCCATTAACTTTATGCGAAGACAACTCAAAAGAAGCGGCTATTTCTTCCTTTAGGGTATTTAAATTAAAAGAAACTAACTTATCTTCTCTCTTTATTTCTTCAATATTTTTTAACCCGTCTGCTGTTCTTATTTTTGTTCCCTTTAAAAAACAACCATAGGAAACAGGACCTGAACCAGTCTCACCTTCCCCAGGAGCTTCCGGTTCAACTCCTGCCGGACAAGATGTCCAGTGGCATTTTTTCGGCCTGCCTGAACAGGAAACATTACATCTTCCTTCCGCCGCACAATCACTGGTTACCTGACATTGATCAGGCGTTGGTCTCGGAGCGGGGGTTGGTTTGGGAGTTGGCTTTACTTTACAAACTCCTCCCTGACAACCACAGCCATCAAAACTGGGAGAACAACAGTTATCAGCATCAGTCCATTTTAAAATCCCTAATTTATACCGGCAGGTATATTTAATATTACCCTCACATTTTTTCTGACCTGAATAATTACATTCATTTGGTTTAGGAGTAGGCGTAGGATAAGGATTACCACTATCTTCTTGTAAATAAAAAATTTGGGGAAACTTTTCTTTAATATTAAAGGGGATTTTACTTGAGAAAAAAGGAAGAAAAGAAGAAATCGCTAGAGTAGCTATTATAACAATAATAGGACTACTACCGCTCTTATTTTCAGGCAGCTTGGACATTAATTTCAGTTTAGCCTGTTTTCCTCTGGAAAGTCAAGGATTAATAAGCTACAATATTTTTATGAATTTAGATCGCCTTTTTAACCAAATAATTAAAGTCTCTTTTTATCTTTTTTTCCTCCTTCTCCCCCTCATATTTGTCCCCATTTCCTTTGAGTTATTTGAGTTCAATAAAATGATCTTTACTTACCTTATAACAATCATTGTCTTAGCTGCCTTCTCTGGAAAATCAATTTTTAAAGGCAAGCTTTATATTAAAAAAACTCCCCTAGACATTCCTTTTTTACTTTTCCTAATATCCTCTGTTATTTCCACTATCATATCAATTGATTCTCACACTAGTTTCTGGGGATATTACTCCCGATCTCATGGCGGTTTACTTTCCACCCTCTCTTACCTAGCCCTATATTATGTTTTTTTAGCCTGTTTAACTAAAAAAGAAATAAAAAAATCCTTAAAGCTACTTTTAATTTCTGCTTTGGTAGTTTCAGCTTATGGTATTTTAGAACGCTTGGGAATTGATAAAAACTACTGGATTCAGGATGTCCAAAACCGCGTTTTCTCTACTCTGGGCCAACCTAACTGGCTGGGTGCTTTTTTAGGAAGTCTAATTTTTATTCCTCTGGCTTTAAAAGAAAGAGAAAATGTAAAAGGTTTAACTAAAAACAAGGTTTTTTATTGGCTTTTATATTTCCTCTTTCTTTTATGTTTAATTTTTACTAATTCTAAATCAGCCATTCTGGCATTATTTATTACCCTAACCTTATTTTTAATGACTGACTATTTAATCAAGAAAAAATTAAAGTTAAAAGAAGTTAAAACAATTAAAAAACATCATTTAATTGTTTTTAGCTTAACCATTATTATTTACCTTTTTTTTGGCGGTAAAACCTATGCTTATATTAAAAAACTACCTTATTGGTTAAAAATCTTTTCTCCTCTTAAGGTGGAACAAAAGATTGAAACCAAGGCTTTAAAAAATGATAATTTTTCTCTTCCTTATGCCCCAAAAATTTCCGAGTCATCTGAAATTAGGCAGGTAGTTTGGGTCGGGGCTTTAAATATTTTTAAAGCTCATCCTTTAATTGGTTCGGGCCTAGAAACCTATGCTTATTCTTACTATAAATTTAAGCCTCAAACTCATAATCTTTTGTCAGAATGGGACTTTTTATACAACAAAGCTCATAATGAATTTTTAAATATTTTAGCTTGCCAGGGACTTTTAGGTTTAGCCACTTATTTAAGTATTATTTTTGTATTTTTAGCCTGGTTTTTTGACTATATCAAAAATACAATTAAAGTATCAAAAGATAAACTTATACATCAAGAAATAAGCTTAAAATTAGCTTTATTTTTGGGCTTTATTAGTCTTTTAATTACTAATTTTTTTGGTTTTTCAGTAGTTTTAACCGGTCTTTTATTTTTCTTTCTGCCTGGATTTTGTTTTGGTTTAAGCGATTATAAAAAGGGTTTAAAAACAATCACTTTAAAACTTGGTTTTTTGAAAAAAAATTTTTGTAAAATTGGGGCTACTTTTTTAGTTTCAGTTTTAACTTTATCAAGTTTTATAATAATTTCTAAACACTGGTTAGCTGATTTTTATTTTGCGAAAGCTGAAACTTTTTATAAATCTTTAAATCTTCTGCCGGCTTTTTTAAATTATGAAAAAGCAATTAAACTAAACCCTACTGAGGCTTTATATCACGCTCATTTTGGAAAATCAGCCGCTAAGCTGGCCATTGCCTACTTAGACCTTAAAGCCAGTGAAGCAGCTCAAACCGGCCAGGATTTAGCCAAATTAGCTGAAATGGAAATCAGCCGAGCCTTAGAGCTAAACCAAGTTCATTTAAATTTCTACAAAAATAAGGCTGAGGTTTATCTTTATTTAAGCTATCTTGAACCCCAGGAAAAATATGAGGCGGTTAAAGCTTTAGAACAAGCAAGGCTGCTGGCACCGACCGATGCCAAAATTTTATATAATTTAGGCATAACTTATTCTCAGCTAAATGAAACTGAAAAGGCCATAAAAACTTTAAATAAGGCAATTCAGCTTAAGCCTAACTATACTCAGACATATCTTAAGCTAGGAGAGATCTACTTGAGCCAGGAAAACTTTAAAAAAGCTCAAGAACAATATTTATTTATCCTTCAAAATATCAATCCTCAGGATGAAAAAGCTTTAAACGGCTTAAAGAAAGTAAATGAAGCTTCAGTTAAGACTTTTTAGATTTCTTTAAAACTAAAGAAGAACTTTTCTTTTTAAGTTTTCTTAAACACTTGGTACAAAGAAGGATTTTTTTCTTTTTTCCCTGAATCATAAGGCTGGCTGACTGGAGGTTAGGCTTTAAAGTTCTTTTGACCTTTTTAGCTCTGTTAGAAAACTTCTTTGAGGCGACCCCACGCTTATGCCGGCTGGTAGCTCCAGTAATAGCCCTTTTACCGCACTGCTGACAAATTCTTTTAACCATAAAAAGGATTGTAACAAATTCTCCAATTTTTAACAATACTTTGTACTCGTTCACTACCTTAGTGACACATTGCCTCCATGATTCTTTAAGTAATTTTGATAGTACTCATTGGGTGTTAAATAATCAAGGGCCTGGTGAGGTCTAATGTAATTGTAGGTATACTCCCACCTCTCCAATTGTTTGTTATGTTCAATAAGAG
>Ga0210057_1000703_pt1 | contig 54648 bp, 51 predicted proteins | sample CryGeyCG2114_010_2_FD_183968 | JGI IMG/M metagenome (GOLD analysis project Ga0210057, IMG submission 183968) | Groundwater microbial communities from aquifer - Crystal Geyser CG10_big_fil_rev_8/21/14_0.10 (SPAdes) (version 2) | ecosystem: Environmental > Aquatic > Deep subsurface > Groundwater ...
CACCACTTGAGAAAGAGTAGATACGAATTCGGTGTAAATGATGTTAACCGTGTCAAATTGACCCTCTATAAACCCGCGGCTTATAGAATCTATGGCCGGAGCAAATACGTTAACCTCGGGCTTATCGGCTACGTTTTCGTACTCCCCAAGCAGTGTCATTTCCTTAATCCGTGAGAAAAAACGCGCGCCCTTACGGCCAAAAACTATTACTGAGGAGCTATGGCCTTGTTGTTTAGCTTCATGAATCGAATGGACAGAATTATTAAATACGTTGGAGTTAAAGGCGCCTGCCAGCCCGCGGTCACTACTGAATATGATGTACAACTTGCCAGCGGTTTGGTTGGGGCGGAAGTATGGGTGATGCTTGGCATCTTGGGTGCCTGATATCTGCCTGACTATAGAATCGGCCAGCTGGCCATATGTCCTGGCCTTGCCGGCAGCTTCTTGCACCCGGCGCATCCGGCTGGCGGCCACTACCTCCATAGCCTTGGTAATCTGCTTGGCATTTTTTACCGAGCGGATTCGGCGGTTAAGCAGCTGGGTTTGTGCCATCTGTAGCTACACTTTCTTTTGTTGATTGATACTGCTTGGCAATCTGTTGGGCTAGGGTTACTATGGTCTTGCTCATAACGTCTGAAGGTTTCTCGCCCTTGTCGAGCTCGGCCATTAACTTGGAGTGCTTTTGCTCCAGACTGCCTAGCAGCGCGCTTTGGGCGGCTTTGATATTTTCTGCGGACAACCCATCGAATGCGCCAGCCGTAGCCGCCATAATACTGACTGTCTGCTGCCAAACGCTAAGCGGCGAATACTGGGGCTGCTTTAAGATCTCGGTAAGTAAAAAGCCTCGGGCCAAGCGCTCTTGGGTCTCGGCGTCCAAGTCGCTTGAGAATTGCGAGAAGGCCGCCAGCTCGCGGTACTGGGCAAGGTTAAGCCGCAGGCTGCCGGCAACACCCCTAATTGCTTTAGGCTGTGCTGCGCCACCTACACGCGACACGGATAAGCCAACGGATATAGCCGGCCGTACACCCTGGTAGAAAAGATCGGTTTCCAGATATATTTGGCCGTCAGTTATAGATATTACATTGGTGGGTATATAGGCGCTAACATCACCGGCCTGGGTCTCAATAATTGGCAGAGCTGTCAGGCTGCCGCCGCCAAGTTTATCGGATAGTTTAGCGGCCCGTTCTAAAAGACGGGAGTGCAGATAAAAGACGTCACCAGGATAGGCTTCGCGGCCCGGCGGGCGGCGAAGCAGCAGGGACATCTGGCGGTAAGCTATAGCGTGCTTGGATAAGTCGTCATAGGTAATTAGCGCATGCTGTTTGTTGTCACGGAACCATTCGCCGATGGCACAGCCGGCATACGGTGCTAAATACTGCAGCGAGGCCGGATCGGAAGCCGAAGTTGCCACGATAATACTTTGATCCATCACACCTTCGCGCTTCAGACGCTCGACCAAGCGGGCGATTTTAGCGTTTTTCTGGCCGACAGCTACATAAATATTTATAACGCCGGTTTTTTGGCGGGCCTGGTTAATCATAGTATCCACGGCAATGGCCGTTTTACCGGTCTGGCGGTCGCCGATAATCAGCTCGCGCTGGCCGCGGCCGATAGGCACCATGGCATCAATGGCAGTAATACCGGTTAGGAGGGGTTCCTTAACGCTTTTACGCTCAATTACTCCTGGAGCAGGACGTTCAACCAAGCCTTTTTTGGCGGTCTTTATAGCACCACGGTCATCCAACGGCCGTCCAAGAGGATCAACCACCCGCCCAATCAATTCTGGACCGACTGGAACTGTCAACGATTGGCCGCTTAAGCGTACTTTGGCTCCGGCACCGACCTGGCGGTCATCACCCAGCAGAACGGCTCCAATTTCGTCTTCCAGCAGGTTCAGGGCAAAAGCCGTGACGGTAACACCGCCGGTCCCTTCAATCTCAAGCATTTCGGAATAACCGCAGTCGCGCAGGCCATAAATCCAGGCCACGCCGTCACCCACGCGCGTGACCACGCCGCTAGCCGGTTCTTGGCCGCCGCTTTTTAGGCCGGCAATAGCTTGACTAACCTCGGCGGCTAAGTTCTTAACGTCTTGGTCTATTTTTGCCATCTCTCTTAAAACACCTTTCGCATATCATCTATTTTTTTAGCAACTGTAAAATCCCAGGAGCGATTAGCCGTTTCAATCCGGACGCCACCGATAAGGGCAGGGTCGAGTTGCTGGTTTAAAATAACATCATCAACTTTAGCAGCTCGTTTTGCGTAGTCACTAATTTGCTGGGACAGTTTAGCGGGCAGGGCCTTGGCGCTGGTTAGATTAACCCGGGCCATAACACCGCGGTCTTCCAACTCGCGCATAATATCCGCAACCAGCAGCGCCGCCGTTGTCTGGCGCCCAGAGGCTACCATAGCGGATGCCAGCTCTTTGGCAACTTCGGACACCTTGGCGCCACCCAGTAACTGGTCGGCCCCGTATCGGGCCAGGCTGCGCCTTGAGGGAGCAGTCATTTAGCCAACCCCTTAATGGTTTTCTCTATAAGTTCGGAATCTTTGGGATCGTCCAACTTTTCACCGATGATTTTTTCGGTAGCCGTTGCCACCAAGCCAGCCAACTCCTTCTTGAGTTCACCGCTTAAGCGGTCATGTTCGTCTTTGATGGTGTTTTGGGCTTCTTCCAGAATGCGCTGAGTTTGCTTTTCGGCGGCTGTTTCGGCCCCGGCAACAACATTTTTAGCTGCCAGCTTAGCATCCGCTAGCGCCTGGTCGGCTTGTGTCCGCGCGCTTTGCAAAAGTTTGGCAGCTTTTTCTTCGGCAGATGCCAAGGTTAACTCGGTTTGGCGGGCCTGCTCTAAGCTTTTTTCCAGCGTTTGGCGGCGATCTTCCAAAGTTTTAACCAGTTTAGGAAATACGAACTTGCTTAAAATAACCAGCACGATTAAGAAGGCGACTAACTGGAAAATAAAAGCCTTGAGATTCAAACCCAAACTCGAAATCCCTCCGCTTTGCTCGCTACCAAATTTTGTTATCTCGCTAGTCAATCTAAAAAATCTCTCTTAGTTATTGGCCGGTTGTGAATACAATCAACAGTACAAAGGCCAATACGGCATCTACCAGACCGGCCATGATGAAGGCCGTAGATAAAATCCGGCCCTGAACTTCCGGGTTGCGGCCAATGGCGCCCACTGCGGCCGCACCGATTAAGCCAACACCGATAGCCGGGCCAATGGCGCCCAGTCCGATTGCCAAACCTTTAATTAATAATGGGTCTACATTTTCCATAACATCTTCTCCTTTAATTTGCCGTTTGTAACTTAATCTTACCGCCATTACTCTCCTGATGCTCGCCATGGGATGTGGCAATCGCAAGATAAGTGGTGGTCAGCATCATAAAAACATAGGCCTGGATGGCCGAGAAAAATATCTCCAAAAAAATAACCGGCAGTGTAGCGAACCAGGCAAAATTGCCAGAAAGCAAGGCTATGGTAGTGATTAAAACCTCGCCGGCATAAATTACCCCAAAAAGCCTCATTGAAAGAGTTACGATACGTAATAGTTCGCCGAAGACTTCATTTACACCGATGAATAAGTTGATCGGCTTCCACGGCTTATCAGTAAAATAGTGCTTGAGATGTCCCAAGATACCAAGCTCTCGGATAGCGTAGAACTGGACCAGGCCGATAGTCAAAATTGCCAGCGCTAAAGTGGCATTAAGATCGGTAGTAAAGGCCCGCAGTAGGGGTACCGCATGGCCGTTAACATCAGCATGGATAGTTCCAACGCCCGGCAGTAAACCGGAAAGATTGCTAATAAATATAAATGTAAAAAGGGTTACTAAAAAGGGTAGGTGCATAAGAGCTTTTTTCCGGTCGTTAAAGCTATCTATGGCTACGCCAAATATGCCATCCACTAACGACTCCATATAAAAGGCTAACCTTGAGCGCGGCCGTGTTTGGCTGCGGGCGGCAGCCAGGCCCAACAAGGCAAGTGTAAACACAGCCACTACAAGACCAAAAACCATGGAGTTGGTCATACCAAGTCCTCCCAACTCAAAAAGCTTCTGCGCGGCTAGCGGTTCGCTCTCAACAGCCAGAGGCAAACTAAACATTACAGTGATGCCTCCTCAAACAAACCTGCACTAACGGCAGACAGCAAAATACTGGTCGTTTTATAACTACGGCTAGGACTCATTCGTTAACAAGTGTAGCAGGTTTCACACCGAAGTTTCAACAGATTGAGGAACTACTGCAGCTGGAATTGGACCGCGGGGTAGTCTGCATATGAAGGCAGGCCAAAATATTGTTCTAAGATTTTGCCCGAGCTATAAACCTTTGTAGCTAAGCTGGTACCCAGGTAACGGACGTGCCAGGGTTCGTATTGGTAGCCGGTCAAACTTTGTTTACCCTGCTGGTAACGGATAATAAAGCCGTATTTATAGGAATTGGCGGCCAGCCATTTTCCCTCTGCGGTATTGCCGAAACACTCTTGGATTTCGCAGTTGCGGCTAGCGGGCTCCAAATCGGCGGCTAGACCTGTCTGATGCTCGCTATGACCAGGGCGGGCGCTGGTCGCATCGGCATAGGCCTGGCCTAAGCTGGCTACGTAACCGTTATAAAGGCTGCGTTGAAAGGAATATGAGCGGTAACCGCTGGCCAACTTCAGCTGTAAGCTATCACGCGCCGCGGCAGCAAACAATTGCTCCATAGCCGATGCGGCATCAGCTCTGACACGCATCTCTGGCGAACCAGGACCAAGCCTTAATGCAACATTGGGCACTACCAGATTAGCCGGCACATAGGTGGATGGTAGGATACGGCCCTTGTTCACAACAACCGATAAGCTGGCTGCCCGATCTTGTGCGCTCAGGGTAGTAGTATTGGGTACCGGTTCAGCTTTTTTGGGCTGGAAATCAGCAGACGGAGCAGAAACAGGGACAGGAGTGGATACCGGGCCTGAAGAGCCACCGTATGTTTTAGGGGGCGTAGATGCAGTCCGATGATACAAAAACAGCCAAGCCACAAAAAGAATAGCTAAAACCCCTAAGCTGATAGCTAGTCGGCGGCGGCCTCCCGAAGATCGGTTAAACCTTTTAACTCTTCTTTTAGTAGATATTAATCTCATAAATACTGTCCGCAAGCAGCAGCCTCAGCTTGGTTGCCAAGCTTCGCTGTCTGATCCTGGTATTTATAGATAGTATACTTGTCACCGGTACTAAAGTGGCAGTCCGGTAACATGGGCAGATCGTAGCCAAGATAATTGTTAAGTATGAAACGAAAAGTATTTACCGAGGATGTGATTGGCTGGCGGGAAGATTCAACACCGGGTAGATAATAGCTAGCCAGAACACTGAATTTTTGCTTCATCTTGCCCAAGTCCAAGTTAGCGGGGTCATAGTAATGGTCAGGCTCCAGCTTATAGCGAAATTCTTTGGGGTAGGGGCCTTCGTCGGCTTGGATGACAATTACGGCATTTGGCGATTGAGATTTGATATAGCCGACCATGTCTTTGATGCGTGTGTTGAGATAGGTCACGGCATTAACGTATTTTACTGTTTCGTCCGCGCCGTTATCCGTACGGGCGCTGTCATAAGTCGGAGTATTGCCCTTATCGTCAAAGACATAGGGGTCGTGGGGCACCAGCACATGGGCGAAACTAAACTGCGGAGTTGATTTATCCGGCCTTGAAGCCAGGTTTTTTACGGCGTTCATCTGAGCCTCAAAATTTTGCTGCGGGTTGCGCGTTAGATCATACTTGAGTAGCTTCTTCCCGCCTACGTTCACGCCTTTTTTAAGCCATGGCGAAAACACACTTTTATCGATGATATCGCGCTGTAAATCAGTCAAGTAGGTATGATAGCCCAGGGTGTTGAGTCGAAACGATATGGTTGGATTCGAATCCGCATTTATACCAACGCGGGTGAAATCCCACCAGGAGCTAAACTGATTGTACTGATAGCCGTGTTTTTTCAGGATTTGGGCAATCGGCGGGTCATTTAAGATGCTTCTGTAGGCTGCTGCGTTTTGCCAATTGCCGTCATTGCCAAACATCTCCTGGAACTGGGGGAAATACGACATAGACATAGTCGAGGAGACCGAGGACATCGTGAAAGGATAGTTGGCATAAGCATCCGGGCGGTTAACAAAGCCCTGGCCGCTTAAAAAAGAATATAAATCAGAATTATCGAAGTTATAGTTGTTTTTTAAAGCTTTCTGGTTGCCGTAGCGATCGAATATCAGGTAATAAATATCGGGTTTTTGTTCGGGCTGCCTAGTTGGTCGGGCAATAGAAGCCCCCGTGTAGTGATATACGTTAACCTTGTGTATGGCCAACGAACGTTGAGTCATCCTAACCAGCTGGACAACAAAGATAAAAACAATAGCGAATAATATTATCTTGTAGGGCTGCAGATTGCACACTTGTTTCAAGTCCAGGACATACTTTTTTATCAGCCAGCCGGCCAAACCGGCAGCTACGCAAAGAACTAAAACCAAAAAAAGGCTGACGCTAAACTCGCTTTGCCACTTATCGGGCAACAGTTTCAGCACAACCTTGCCCAAGCCGGAATCTTTAACAAACCCATAGGCATAAAGGCAATAGCTTACAAAAAGAGCCGCCAGATGGGCGGCCAAACCTTTGCCCAATATCAATCTATATATGTAAAAAACGATACTGGTAAGCGCCGCAAATAGAGCCAGCGGCACCCAAACCTCGGAAAGGTAGCTAAAGTCGGAGTTTTGCCACCAACGCGACAGGATAAATGAACTAATGAAGGCAACCTCGGGTAGGGGCGAATCGGCAATGTACCTAATCAGCCTTGCGCCAGAGCCACGCCACTTAGATTTAGGCTGCGGTTTGTTCTTTGAGCTCGAACGGTTTTTATTTGTCATGTGCTATTTTTGTTGGTTTTACTTTAAACAAGTATATAACACGCTTGCTGCCGCGAACAGGCTCGCGAGCCACGGTTGTAAAGTAAATACCAAAAGCAGCTTCAAAATTTTCTTGGGTATAGTCTTCAAACATGTTGACCCGGCGATGTAGAAGTATTTGAATCTTAGAATCGCTTTTGGGGATAAATTCAATTATCAAGTATTTGCCCAGCTGGGCAAAATACTCAGCAATTTTATTAAACGGCAGGGTATTGCTAATCGCCAGATGATGAATCAAAGCTAAAGCCATTACAGCGTCGGCGGGCCCGCGCTGTTCAAATGATCGGCGCTCAGCATGAGCCCAACCGAGCGCCGGACTGGGGTTAGCCAAATCCTGGATTATGGGCAAAATCATATCCCGTAAAACCAGTGAGCGGTTTTTGGTATAGTTTAGTTCCACTGCCAGAGAATCTACGTCGGAGGCTACCACATAGGAGCCAAGCCCAGCGGCTATTTCGCTAAAGGTCCCGTCATTAGCACCTAAGTCCCAAACTATCTTTGGCTTTGGTGAAATTTTTTCGAGGTATTTTTTTACAATCTTTTTCTTGGCGGTAAGGGCCGATTGTGAATAATTGGTGTCATTATAATAATCACCCCATTCGGTTTTTTGCTTGGGTAAATCAAGGCGGTTAACGGTTTTTGTCAGGCTGCTTATAAGGCCCTCCAGGGCTAGTCTGCTGATTTTTGGCTGTTTTGCAGCAGCGCCCGGCTCTACCCGGTCGTAGCGTTTTTGAGAGGCGGCATGCAAGTAAATGTGCGCCAGCAAGCCCTTATGCAACTTGGCGCGGGTTGGCAATAAATCCCTAACCGCCAGCAGGGGCATGCCATCAATGTAGGCGCGCAGGGTCTTTAAGATGTCGGGCGAGGAGTAAACGGCCAAAGCCAGCGGGGCTACAAAATGTTCGCAAAATTGTTTATAGCCGTCCCATGGCGCGCCAGCCTTATAAATCCTAAAGGATAGGCTGTCTATAAATACCGGCCGGCGGCCAATGAACTGGACATTATAGGCACTGGCATCTTTTAAGATCATGCCAAAACTTAAAGCGGTTCTTTGGATCTGGAGCGTCAATAGCGCGGCGTCTTTTAGTTGCGAAAACGTCCACTCGTAGGGATACGAAATGAATGGGATCGGTGCCGGCCGGATCAGTTTGTAACGTTGCTCATCAGACGGTATATCGTTTAAGCTCTTTATATCTTCATGAGCTACCAAGAGGCCCTCGCCAGCCAATTTGCCGTAGAGCCCCGATTTTATAAAAAAATCGTAGTCGGCTTGGCCGGAACGATTGATTTGGCGGTAGACTGCGCCACGGTGCATAAAGATAAAACCCGCCGGATCGCGGAAAGACCCACCATCATGATCAGGCTGTGAGACTCGCCTTTTCACGGCTTATCTGAATGGTTGCCCGAATCTGCTCTTGAGAACATGCCTCGTATTCTGTGGCCAAAGCTAGCTAAAAATTTTCTGCCAAAAACACCTATACCGGCTACGATTCCGATTAACGACTGAATCACTATGCTGCCTGTGCCGGCATCCAGATAACTGAAAAGTAAACTCAAAAAATCCTCCTGAAATTTATGGCTTAAGCTAAAGTTTAGCTCTAAGACTTTATAAACTAGTATACACTAGGCGTCATCGGCCGCTCAAATACGTGGCTGTGGCGCTAGGCGTCTTAAACTAACTAAACTAAGCTGAGAATAAGCTTGCCGTGGCCTCGGCCACATAAACTGCTAGAATTAAATTGATGCCCAAAAACAAAACCATCACCACCGATGATAAGCCGGGCCGGACACTGTCTAGGGTTTTGCCTTGGTTACTACTTATCGGTGGAATTATCGCCATGGCGGCCTCTTTGGGTTTAAGTATTGAGGTGTTCAATAGGCTGAAAAATCCAAGCTACGTTCCCATTTGTAACTTAAACCCGGTCCTCAGTTGCACTAGCGTCGCCGACAGCATCCAGTCCGAGATTTTCGGTTTTCCTAATTATTACATAGGGATAGCCGGCTTTGCATCGCTGGCTACAATCGGTTTAGCGCTTTTAGCCGGCGCTAAATTTAAACGCTGGTTCTGGATAGCTCTAGAAGGTGGCTTATTATTCGGTATCAGCTTTGTCGTTTGGCTGCAATTTGAGTCTTTTTACAGGATTGGGGCGTTGTGTATTTTCTGTATGGTTGTCTGGGCTATGACAATTCCGATATTTTGGTACACGACACTTCATGTGCTGCACGAAGGGCATATCAAAACTCCCGTTCGGCTAAAAAACATTGTGGCATTTGCCACTCATCACCACGGCGATATCCTACTGCTTTGGTTTTTAATAATTATCGGCTTGATAATTAAGCGTTTTTGGTACTACTGGAGTACCTTGTTTTAAAGATCCTTTTAATCAGTTTTTGGAGGCTGACATTATATATGGAGTCGTTTTATAAGCGGCCAGAGCATAAACAATGCCCAGGATAATGTCAAAGCCATAGTGCTCCGCCTGGTAAACCGTGCCAACATAAATCAGTAATGGGTAAATCGCCGCTGCTGCGGCCCAACGCCTTCCATAAAGTTTATAAACAAAAACCACTAGGAGTGTCGCCCAGGCAGCGTGTAGAGAAGGCACCGCTGCCACCGGGTTTGGCGATATATTATTATAAAAAGAGGGGAAATCTTGTAGACCTAGCGCAGCCCACACATGACTCGAAACCCGGGTAATCGGCTCTATGTAGTGGTTTTGAGATGCTAGCCACGGTGGGGCAGCCGGAAACGCCAAGTAAGTTAAAAATGCCGCAAAAGCTGTCACTACGTAAGTGCTGACGAACCGCCAATAGTGTTTTTCGCGAGTCTTCCAAACCAGTACTGCAAGGGCTATCGGGATGATAAAGTGCAGCATATAGGCCAGATAAAAAATAAAGTCGTACCAGCTGACTTGGCTATGCCACAGTAGGTCCTGCAAATAAACGGTAGGCAAGCCACTAAACAGAATTCGGTCCATATGAGGCGCAAAGCTATAATCAACATGGCCATTAAGGTGATCCGCAACGCTCCTAAAAGATTCGTAGGTAAGCAATATGACAACAAAAGGCAGTAGCCGCTTAAGCATCTGCAGAGCATCAGAAAACATCATAAAAACAAAGGTCAGAAAGATTATCAACTTATCGGGCGTCGGGAAACTAGGCGTTAATACAAATGCAACGATACACGCCAAGGTACCGATAGCTCCGACAATCTGCAGACCGTGCGGTTTAATTTTTATCACTGGCAATAATTGTAACTCATTATAGTTTCGCGATATGCGTGCGGCCATTAAGCCATTTCTCAGCTAAAAGCGTAAAATGAACGTATGAGGATTCTAGTGATTGAGGATGAGCACAAAATCGCAGCTGCCATCAGACAGGGCTTAACTCAGGAAAAGTATGCTGTTGATGTAGAATATGACGCTGATAGTGGGCTGGGCGCCGCTCTAAATGAAGGTTATGACGTTGTTATAATCGACCGCATGCTGCCGGGTTCTATGGAGGGACTAGATATCTGCAGAGAAGTCCGCAAAGCGGGCATCCATACACCTATCATCATACTGAGCGCTAAAGACCAAACCCGCGACCGAGTTAATGGCTTAAACGCCGGCGCCGACGATTATCTTATTAAACCATTCTCTTTCGAGGAACTGCTGGCCCGTATTAGAGCTTTGTTGCGCCGACCCCAAGACACTCAAGGTAACACCTTAAAAGTAGCTGACTTGACACTTGATACACTCAATTATAACGTCCGGCGGGGACAACGGCCGATAAAGGTATCCGCCAAAGAGTTCGCGCTTTTAGAGTACATGATGCGTAATTCCGGCCGGGTGCTTAGCAAGGAAAATATAATTTCCCATGTCTGGGATTTTGACGCCGATATCTTGCCCAACACCGTTGAAGTATATGTGGGTTATCTGAGAAACAAGATAGACAAGCCCTTTAGGGGGCCGGATTTAATCCGTACTTTACGCGGTTTCGGATACCGGATGGGAAACTAATTTAGGAATATGTTTCGCGGTGTCGCACTAAAATTAACGCTTTGGTATCTGGCCATTATCATGGCCTTAAGTATCGGCTGCAGCGTAGCTCTTTATCATGTGTCCAGGAATGATCTAGCTCGCAATAATCGCCGCCAAGCCACGTTTTTTAATGGTTTTTTAGGCCCGACAGATTTTAACGATTATAACCATTTGAGAAAGACCCAATTAGACGAAGACCTGGGGCATCTAAGAGCCAATCTGATTTTATTCAACTTTTTGGTACTAGTCGGGGGTGGGGCAGCCAGCTATGTGCTGGCTCGCCGGACTCTAAAGCCGATAGAAGATTCACTAGAAGCCCAAACCCGCTTTACCGCTGATGCCTCGCACGAGCTCCGGACACCTCTTACAGCCATGCAGACCGAGATTGAGGTAGCTCTTCGTGACAGAGCTATAACCAAAAACCAAGCTATCAAACTGCTGGTTAGCAATCTTGAGGAGGTGGCCAAACTTAAGGCGCTTTCCGATGGGTTGCTTAAACTAGCTTCCGAAAATAGCGATGGCATGATTCGTGAATCGATTGCCGTCAATGAAATTGTAGCCGAAGCCGTAACCCGGTACAGCAAAACCGCAACTGCAAGAAAAATAACCCTCAAGCAAGGTCTTAAAAACCTGAGTGTCGAAGGCGACAGGCAGAGTCTGGTTGAGCTTATTGGCATCCTATTGGATAACGCCATCAAATATAGCCCCGCTGGCAGCGAGATCAAAATAACAACAGCCAAAAAAGACAAGCAAGTACTCATTAGTATTGCCGATCAGGGGCAGGGCATAAAGGCCTCCGACCTACCGCACATTTTTGACAGATTTTATAGAGCCGATGCTTCGCGCAATAAAGAGCAAGCCAACGGCTATGGTTTGGGACTGGCTATAGCTAAAAAAATTGCCAAGTTACACCATAGCACAATAGAAGTCAAAAGTGCCGTCGGCAAAGGCTCGGTATTTACGGTCACAATTCCTGTTTCTCGTTAACAACTATGCTGTACTTTTATTAGCGGCGCTTGTCCAAAGCAGGCATTTTAAGTAGTTTGGCGAAAACGTAAAAACCAACACCAACTAGCGGAAGTGCAGCAACAAGTCCAGTTAGTACCACAAGGGCGTAAGCCTGGGCGCCAAAGGCATCGTCTAGACTTAGCTTTCCGGCAACCAAGTACGGGTGGATGGAAAGGATCAGGCTAAGCGGCGCGAAAAAACTAATAGCCACGGCGTAATAACGTACCCAGGATCTAGTTTTTCGCGCGTCATTTATTGCTGTTGCCAACAGCAGTAAACCGCTAACTAGTACGAATACCGCCAACGGAGACGGGGCGCGTAAGTCGCCGCCAACGTTAGCCAGTTGTCGAGGCACGGCGAAGCATAGAACTAGCAACCACCCGGCAAATAAGTTACTAATTAAGCCACGCCGGGTGCTATTAAACGCCAGGCCGATACTAAGCAGGCCAAGAAAGCCCGCCAACATTAGCAGCCATCCGGTAGCCGACTGCCAGAAAGTCTGGCCGGTTAACAGATATGCCCCGGCGCCAGTAAAGCTAAGTGGTATGGCAAGATTACTCAGCAAAAAAAGCGCCTTAACCGAATTACTAACTTGGCTTTTTGATTGATAAAAAATATAAAGCGCCAGGCAGGCTCTGGTTAGTAAAGCAATGAACCCCACCGACAAGGTGGACAAAACGGCGCTGCTAACCTCTTTTAGACCGTTGCTAAATAACACCGCGAAACCAATAAAGCCAAATACTAAAAAGACGTTGGTTACTTCCCACAACGGAGTAAACGCCAGTTTTTTGCGATTTTTAGGAGGCCCACCAAGCTTTGGCCAGAGCATAGTCAAAGCAATGCCACTTTCCACGGCGCAAAATACTCCGTAAACTCCAAATAAAACGGACACTATGACCAAAGAAGCGTCAGCAAAATTCATTATTTAAGGGCCTCCGTAGGCTTAACTGTTTTTTTAAGACCAACAATCGTCAGGACAAAGAGCACAAGGTAAAACAGCGGGAAGACGTAAGCAAAATGGATGGCTACTTTTGAGCTAGTAGCAGCCTCGGTGGTCCGCATAATACCTTTAATGACGTACGGCTGGCGACCAAATTCGGTAAGCATCCAGCCTAGCTCCACGGCGACAAGTCCTAAAACGCCGCAGGCAATTATAGCTATAAGCAGCGGCTTTGAAGCAGCCCAAGACGGCCTCCACTTGTTAGCGGCGACATAGGCCAGCGTCACCACAATAGCCAGGCTACCAATCGCCACCATACCATCAAAAAAGTAATGGACAACCAGCGGCGGGCGATCTTTAGACGGGGCGCTATCTAAGCCCTTGACTTGGCCGTGAATATCGCCGGTTGCCAACCAACTCAGCAAGTTAGGTACAGTTATGGCGTATTTTATATGATCACCATCAACCACACCGCCAACTAGTAAAGGTACACTATTGCTGGTTGTCTGCAGGCCTTCGGCAGCTGCTAATTTTAGTGGTTCATTTTTTGCCAAAAACTTGCCTGAACGGTCCCCCGTGAAGCCAACCAAAAGGGCAAACACCAAAGCAACGGCCGCCAGACTGGCCACCAGCTTAAGCACTCGGGCTTTTAGTTTGGGCTCGAGCTTGTGACGCAGCACTATCCAAGCATAAACCGCCGCTAAAACTAAAGAAGCAGCTAGCATATAGGCTAGGATGGAGTGGCTAGTTTCGGTACCGACCGCCGGATTAAAAATAGCTTGGTGGGTATTAATATTTATTGGTTCGCCTTGGGCATTGAGATTAAAGCCCTGAGGTGTATTCATCCAGGCGTTAACCGTAGTTATAAAATAAGCCGAAGTTAAAGAACCTAGTACAATTGGTAGGCTGCATAGCCAGTGTTGCCATGGTTTAAAGCGATTCCAGCTCAACATATAAACGCTCAGAAAAAGCGCTTCAATCAAAAATGCAAAACCTTCCAACGCAAAGGCCACACCCACCACTTGACCGGCTAGCGCCATAAAGGTCGGCCAAAGCAGGCTAAACTGTAGGCCTACAATAGTACCCGATACCGCACCGGCTATAAAAAGAATTACTAGCGCCTTGCTCCAGGTATGGGCCAGCTTGATGGCTCTGGGACGTTTTTTAACTAAACCGTAAAGCTCAGTAGCCGAAATTATGAGCGGCAGAGCTACCCCAAACGTTATAAATAAAAGGTGAAAGGCCAGCGTGTCGGCTATTAAGCTCCGGGCAGCAACTACAACATCCATACCTAAGCTTAAGTATATCCCAAATTTTCGCTGCTAAAAGCGTTGGCGAACATGGGACATCGAAAACTCCCAATCGGCGTCGGTCTTTTTATGCGGGTTAAAAATATTGCTCGGGTCAAAGATGTGTTTGGTTTTACGGAACAAGTCGGTAATTTCCTTGCCGTACATCTGCTGCAACCACGGCCCGCGGATCATTCCGTCGTTATGCTCGCCGCTTAAACTGCCGCCGTAGCTTAGCACCAGTTCGTTAACTTCTTTCATGGCTGGCGCAAGTTTAGCTCGTTCTTTAGGATCCTCAATTTTCATAAGCGGAATAACGTGAAAATTACCGTCGCCCATGTGCCCAGCAACGGTGGCCATCAACTTATACTTTTTAATAATCGCCTGCAGACGAGGCAAGAATTCTACCAAGTGCGGCGGGGGTACAACCAAATCGTCTATAAATGGGGCGGTGTGCTTATCTTTAACTTTTTTACGTAGCAGGTTAAAACTTTCGCGGCGCATAATCCGGAATTTCCAGGCTTTGGCTTCGGTAGCATCTTCTTCCATGGCCTCCAGTTTATAGGACTGTAAGATTTGGCGCATATTATGTACTTTAGCACTTACTTCTTCGGGGGTCTGACCGGTAAACTCAATCAGTAGCACCATTTTGGGGATACCCCTAAATAGCAACAGGGCATCGGGTAGCAGTTGCCAGCCCAACTTAATAAGGCCTTTCCAGCCAATAGTCTTACGAAAATACGGGAAGAATTTTATGGACAACTTCAGCGTGTAATTATCAAATGACTCAAAACTAGCGGGCTTTTGGGTCAGTACTACATTGACGATTTCACCCAGATTATCGATGTTTTTCATAAATGCTACCAACACGCCGGAGTGTGGTTTATTGGGGACCAGGCTGAACTGGATATCAGAAATAAGCCCTAGTGTGCCCTGTGAGCCGGTAAACAGTTTCGTCAGGTCAAAAACTCCTGCCTCGCGGTCCCAAACGTCCCAAAGATTGTAGCCGGTTGAGTTTTTACTTACATGCGGTTTGGCGGCTTTGATTTTGTCGTAGTTACTGTCTAGAAGCTCGAATATTTGGCGGTAAATTTCACCCTCAAAACCCTTAAGAGCCTTTTTGCGCGCCAGCTCTTTTTTGTCTAAGGGTTTTAAGACATACGGGTTACCATCACTTAAAACAACGTTTAGTTGTCTCACAAAATTTTCGGTTTTGCCAAATTCCAGTGATTTTTCGCCGCCAGCGTTATTGGCTACCATGCCGCCCAGCGTAGCCAGCTCTCTGGAGGCCGGAAAGCTGGGCAGCAAAGCCTTGTGTTTTAGGGTAACTTTCTCAAAGTCTCGGTAAAATACCCCTGGCTGAGTTTGGATTTTAAGATTTTTAACCTCTCCCAATCCAGTAAAATGGCGATTAAAATCAACCACTACGGAGTCGCCGATGGCACCGCCGGACATACAGGTACCAGCGCTTCGCGCTGTCAGATTCAATGACGGCATATACTTGCGGCACTGGTTAACTGTCGCCACCAGCCACTGTAAATCATCTTCATCCTTGGGATAAACAACCACCTGGGGCTTAAGCTCGAACAATGAAGCATCATGGCTGTAAGCATCAAGCGTCGCGTCGCTGCTATCAACTTCGCCCTCAAAGCCCGCCTGAGCTAGGCTGCCTATGAACTGTTCCATTACCTTTTAGCTTACTGTAGCCAGGCTCTAACACGCAAGCCGGAGTAACCCTGATCGCATCAAAAAACTAAGCGGAAGTATCGGTTGGCTGAGGAGTAGCTGATTTGTGCCCGGTGTATTGATCCCGAGTTTGGAACAAGAAGTAAAGCACTACGGCGCTGACCACCAGTTGCATGACCAGCGAGCCAACACCACCATAATCATTGAAGGCCGACACTACACCGTAAACACCATTTAGCAGGGCGCTATAAAACAATAGATTCCAGCCGCGCTTAGCCCGGTTCTTCAGACCAGAGAAAGCCATTAGTAAAATCACTGCGTCTAGCAGCAAAATGACGAAGCTAACCCAGTAAAACACGTTTAGATGGGCTACTTTGCCAACCGCATCGCCGCCAAACGCCTGCGATAGCGAGTTAGCATAATCCACGAATTGGTTAACAGTGTGTCCCCAGTGCCAGAGCCCCCAGGCCGCCCATACCTGCAGGATGCCAAAAATTAGCGCCAGCCATGGCCATACCTTAACAAGTGACTTTTTAGCATCGTTACCCAGCTTTGGCGTACCCTTATAAACTCCCGCTAGCCCGTTTTCCAGATCGTTTAGCATACCCATCTCGCCCCTCCTAGATTAATGCTTTCAGCATAGTCTAAGAATCCCCGAGGTGCAACATGATAATATAAAGTTGTGAAGCAATATTTGGAACTATTGGGGGATATTGAGAAAAACGGTCATAAAAAACAAGACCGTACCGGCGTGGGTACGCTCAGCGTTTTTGGCCGCCAGCTGCGTTTCGATTTGAGCCAAGGCTTTCCGGCTGTAACCACTAAAAAGCTGTTTATGCGTGGCATAATTCACGAACTAATCTGGTTTTTGCAGGGTAGTACCAACATTAAGTACCTGGTGGATAACGACGTACATATTTGGGATGAGTGGCCATACAAAGCCTACTTAATGGGTCAGGGCAAGCCGGTACCAGAACCGAGCAGTGACGCATGGAGTGAAGGTATAAAAGAATTTACCCAAGCCATCAAAAATGACTCTAGTTTTGCTAAAAAGCACGGTGAACTTGGCCCGGTTTACGGCTACCAGTGGCGTAATTGGCCAACCCCAAACGGTCAACACATTGACCAAATATCTAAAATCATAGAGACACTTAAAACCAATCCTAATTCACGGCGAATTATCGTGTCGGCTTGGAACGTTGCTGACATTGATGAAATGGCCAGAGCCGGTTTGCCACCTTGCCACCTACTATTTCAGTTTTACGTAGCCGATGGCAAACTCAGTTGCCAGATGTACCAGCGTAGCGCCGATACCTTCCTGGGAGTGCCTTTTAATATAGCGTCGTACGCGCTCCTAACACTTATGATTGCCCAGGTGGCAGGTTTGCAGCCGGGCGAATTTATACATACTTTTGGTGACGTTCATATTTATCTCAATCACCTGGAACAGGTAGACTTACAGCTCTCGCGCAAACTTAAAAAACTACCGACCATGAAACTTAACCCTAGAGTTAAATCTATCTTTGACTTTAAGATAGATGACTTTGAGTTGCAAAACTATGATCCAGATCCAGCAATTTACGCGCCTATCGCGGTTTAGAGATAGAGATTATGATATCAGCAATAGTAGCTGTGGCTGAAAACGGCATGATAGGAAAAGCTGGCAAAATACCCTGGAAGATTCCGGCGGACTGGGCTTATTTTAAAAACACAACTATTGGCCATCCAATCATCATGGGCAAAGCGACTTACGAGGGAATTGGCAAACCCTTGCCAGGCCGCAAAAATATCGTGGTTAGCAACACCGAAGGCTATAAGGCCGAGGGTTGTACCGTAGTAAACTCCTTGCCCGAAGCTATAAAAGCTGCTGGTGAAGATGAAGAAATTTTCATAATCGGCGGAGCATCGATCTATGAGCAAGCCTTGCCAATAACCGATAGGCTTTATCTTACAAAAGTCCACGCCAACCCCGAAGGCGATAGGTTTTTTAAATATAACGAGAGTGATTGGTTAGAAGTATCAAAAGAACCCCACAAAGCTGACGAAAAAAATGAATACGACTATGATTTCACCGTGCTTGAGCGACGCGCCAGCTAGAGCCAACTACGCGCTTTTGTTATAATTAAGCCAATGAAACAGCTGCTAGCTAAGTCCAGCCTGAGGGTGTGGTTGGCGATTGTTGGGTCGGCGACGTTGGTGCTGGCTGGAACTTACACCATGGTTCAACAGTCCACACGATTATCAGCAGACGATTTACCGTTGTCGACCGCCCAAACTACTGTTAACAAGCTAGCAACAGATGCTCAGCCAACCGATGTCGTGCCAGCTCTAAAATCCGACTTACGTAACGACTCGCTTCCATTCGTGATAATCACCGACGACTCCCAGCATGTGCTAGCCAGTTCGGCGACTTTAGACGGAAAAACGCCGTTACCACCAACCGGTACGTTCGCTTTTACCAAAGATCACGGCACCGACCGCTTCACCTGGCAACCGGCTGACGGAGTCCGGCTGGCTACACGCATTGTTACCTATAAAAACAGTGCCAGCAGCGGCTTTGTAGTTACCGGCCAATCCTTAAAGCAGGCCGAAAATCGGATTGCCACTTACAGTAAACTAGCCATAGCAACTTGGTTAGCGGTTATGGCCTGGACTCTGTTTTTGGTAATGATGCCCGAACGAACCAAAAAGCCATAAGCCCACTCTGCTAAACTGCTTATTATGATGGCTCGGACTCATGATTTGGCGGCAATTACAGCGTATGGGTACGTGGTGCTAACTCAACCGGTTAGAATGGTAACCGTTACTACCGCGCTGATAGCCGTAGTAGCCAACCAAATAGGCGGCATCGCGCCAGACATAGACCAACCAACCGCTCCTTTTTGGCGGAACTTACCAGTCGGCGGGTACTTAGGCAAACTGATAGACAAAATGCTGGGTGGCCACCGTTTCATTACGCATTCGCTTATTGGTTTGGCGATTTTTGGGCTCGGTTTTATGGCGCTCTTGAATTTATTCCATCCAATTATGCCGGCCGTTGATATTCATATTGTCTGGTGGGCGTTTATTATCGGTATGATTTCACATCTGATTATGGATACCTTCACCAAAGAAGGTGTGCCGTGGCTGCTGCCCATTCCATTTAAATTCGGATTACCGCCCATAAAATCCTTGCGGGTCACCACTGGTAAATGGGTAGAAAAAAGCATATTCGTTGGGCTTTTAGCAGTTGACCTCTGGTACTGCTCATCGCACTACACTCAGTTGGTTAACGTTTTTCACCACATCAGATAAACCACCATCATCATTAACTTATGCCATAATTATTAGATGGCAACGAAGTTTGATGAGGCTTACAAACAGCTCAATGATGGCCAGCGCCAAGCCGTTAATAAAATTGACGGTCCTCTTTTAGTTATTGCCGGCCCAGGTACCGGCAAAACCCAGCTACTGGCTCTGCGAACTGCTAATATTCTGAATAAAAATCCCACCATCTTAGCCGGCAATATCTTATGTTTGACTTTTACTGATGCCGCCGCCGAAAATATGCGCCGCCGGTTAATCCAGTATATGGGACAGGACGCCTATAGAGTCGGCGTCTGTACTTTCCACTCCTTTGGCGCGCAGATAATGAGCCTGTATCCGGAATACTTTTTTAAGTGGCGGGAGGTAAACACGGCTGATTCGCTGACAACCCACCGAATGCTCGAGGAAATTTTAGGCGGTTTGCCCGGTGACCACGACCTGGCGGGCAGGGGCATTGACGGCTCGTTTTATGCCATTCGTCAGATTAAAAACTTCATAAACGATGCCAAGGGCTCCAACTTGTCGGCCGGCGATTTACGAAAAATTATGATCACCAACCAGCAAGCTTATGATGAGCTTATAAAAATAATCCGCGGGAGCTGGCCGGTTTCAATCGCCAAAAGTGGCGCCATCGATGGGCTTGCTGAGATAGTTGAGGCCTTCGCCTCTGTAAAAGCTGCCGGATCGGTAATCGGTGGTGTTGCGCCGATGCAAAAATTGATAATCGAATCTATGGCGTTGGCCGCCCAGCAGTCGCTGCAACTTGAGGGGCGGGCCCAAACTAAACCGTTCACCGCCTGGAAAGAAAAGTGGCTGGCAAAAGACGATCAGGGGCAATGGGTCTTTAAAGCTCAGGCTCATGAACAAAAAATTCTGGCCGCTATAGACATTTACGAACAGTACCAGGGACTGCTTGAAAACCGCGGCCTGGCCGACTTTAGCGACCAGATCAACTGGACCTTAGCGGCTCTTAAGCAACATAAGGATTTACGCCTAAACTTGCAGGAGCGCTACCAATACGTGATGGTTGACGAGTTTCAGGACACTAACCGGGCTCAGCTGCTAATGGCCGAATGTATAACCGAAGACCAAAGCCAGCCTAACCTGATGGCCGTCTGCGACGACGACCAGGCTATCTTCCGTTTCCAGGGCGCCGACATCGCCCAGATAGAAGGTTTTACGACCAATCACCCCTCAACCAAACCGGTCGTGTTGAGCCAAAACTATCGTAGCAACGCCAACATCGTTACCATGGCCAAGAAAATCAGCGGGCAAATAGAGGTTTCGCTGGCAACCAGCCGTAATCTACAAAAACCACTGCGAACCGATGTTACGCAAAGCGGGCAGGGCGCCAAACTTTATGAATTTGCCCACGAAAGCCAGCACTACAGCTGGATTGCCAGCGAAATAAAAAAACTCTTGGACGCTAAAGCGGCTGGCAGCGAGATTGCCGTACTGGCGCGCGAGCGGGCCCAACTGGACGCTTTGCTACCATATCTGCGGCTCCACGGCATACCCATAAATTATGAACGCCGCGAAAATGTTTTAGACCAACCGCACATTGTAACCCTTATCAGCATAGCCCGATTGGTAAACCTCTTAGCCAAGCAGCAGCTAGAAGCTGCCAACGAACTTCTACCGCAAATCCTCAGCGAACCAATGTGGGATTTAAATGTTACCGACCTTTGGCAGGTAGCCCGCGCGGCGCATAAAGAGCATAAGCTGTGGTTTGACGTTATATTCGCCCAAAAAAATGGCCGCCTCTGTGAAATAGTCAGCGGCTTAACTAAACTCGGGCTACGTAGCGCCAAATTACCGCTGGAACAAGTACTTGATGAATTGATCGGAGTTGAGCCGGGCAGTACCGGTGACGAAAAAGATGACGGTTCTGAATTGCTGCGCAGCAGTTCAACCAAAGACAAGTTCGCATCGCCATTTAAAAACCACTTTTTTAGCGACGAGATAATGAATGGCCGTCCGGTTGAATATCTTACGCTGCTGTCACACCTGAGTACTTTGCGCCATCAATTACGCAGCTACCAGCAGACTCAGGCCCGAACTCTAGGCATAAGCGACTTGATTGAGTTTATTGATGCCTATACACGGTCAGGCTTGGTGATGCTAGACAACGCGCCGCACCGTGAAGATGAATGGGCCGTGCAGTTGATGACAGTTCATAAAGCCAAGGGTCTGGAGTTTGATAACGTTTTTGTGATTGGGCTTAACCACCGAGTCTGGACTAAATCCGGCGGGCCGGACCGTTTTAGCTATCCAGTCAATCTGGAGATAATCAAACCCAGCGATAATCAAGATGATGACGGTCTGAGATTACTGTTTGTTGCCATGACCAGGGCGCGCCAATCACTTTATCTTACATACTTCTTAGCCGGCGAAGATGGTAAACAAAACGAAATATATTCGCCGCTTTTAGCACTGGATATGGAGGCCGAGTCACCGAAGGTAAAGAGCTCACCGCTGGCTCTAGTGGGACAGTATGAGCAGCGTTGGCTGAAGGTACACGGCAGCGTCGATAAAGCCAGTATGCGCACAATGCTAGGCGAGGAGCTTAACGCTTACCAGCTAAGCGCTACCCACCTTAATAATTTTACAGATGTGAGTATCGGCGGTCCGTTGGCGTTTCTAACCCAAAATCTTCTAAATTTTCCAAGCAGTATCGGCGCCTATGGGGTTTACGGCAATGCTGTGCATTCCGCGCTTAAACAGGCTCACGAAATGGTAATCGGAGGTAGTAAACCGGACGTAGATAAAATAATCACCGACTTCCTTACCGACTTGGCCAAACAGCCCTTGAGCGACACCGATAAGGCCTACTTTGCAAAAAAGGGCCAGCTGGCTCTGCACGCTTATTTAAAAGTTAAAGCAGCTGAGTTTAAACCAGATCAAAAAGTTGAATTTGATTTTAAAAACCAAGGCGTAACTTTGGGTGCGGCTAGACTCAAGGGCTTTATTGACCTGATGGATTTTGACAAGCAACGCCATAGGATACTTATAACCGACTATAAAACCGGACGCAGCTATAGCACCTGGAATCTGCCGCCAAGCGCCGATGAGCACGAACGGATAAAACTGCACCGTTACCGCCAGCAGCTACTGTTTTATAAACTACTCATAGACGGTTCCAATGAGTGGGGCAAGAAAGGCTGGTCGGTCGACTCAGCCCGTTTACAATTCGTCGAAAGTGGCAGCAACGCGCAAATAAGAGACCTAAACCTGACATATCAGTCTGATGAGCTGCAACGTTTTAGCGAACTGGTAAGCTCTGTCTGGCGCCACATCCAAGACTTAAGCCTGCCAGATACTAGTAAATACCCATCAACACTGGCTGGCACTTTAGCTTTTGAGGACGACCTAATAAAGGAACACGGGTAAACCCCGCGTTCCTTCTTTTTTAAACTTTTTAAATGTTATTTTTTCTTTGAGCTTTTAACTGCGGCTCTAACTCTGGCTTTAGATGGCGCAAACAGCATCATGTACAAATTGACGCCGATCAGACCGCCTAACAGTGGTCCAAGCACGTATACCGAGCTCCAACTACGGACACCCAAGGCAACAGCTGGGTTTATGTAGCCGGCTGTCGCGATAGAAGCCACTAAAATACCCGAGAAGATAGCTGCCGCAACCGTAAGTGCTGATTGCAGTGCATCCAGCCCACGTACTAATGCAGCGGTATATCCCATTGCTAAAATAGCCGTACCTACCAGCTCTGCTACTAACATTGGAGTGCTATAGGTAGCAGCCTTAGCCGGTAAGGATTTATCAGTTAAGTACTGAAAAAGCTGCCAAGTAGCTAAGCCTCCCAAGAGCTGGGCGACAACATAACTGGCAGCCCGTAATGTGCCAATCTTGCGAGCCGTCCACATCCCAAAAGTTATGGCCGGATTAATGTGCGCGCCCGATACCGAGCCGAAGAACATCACGATTACGCTTATGGTAATCGCTAAGCTGGTAGCCACAAAATAAGATACCGCTGTGGTCTCGGTCATCACCAAAGCGATCATCACCAGCAACGCCGTGCCAAAGAATTCGGCAGCCACCGGAGCAACTCGTTGCTTACTAAACATTATTTTATTAATCCTCCTGTTAATTAGTCCTAAAGCTAACTATATTACGGTTTTGCAAAAATACAAACTAACAGCCCGATGTAAAATTGTCTGCAAACAGTTAGATGTACTTTTTGCTATACTTATAGCAACAGATGAGTGACAAGCCAACAGTTACAATATATAGCGCTACGTGGTGTGCCTTCTGCCATATGGCCAAAGAGTACTTAAAAGGCAAAAACGTTCCCTTCAAAGAGATTGACGTGGACCAAGACCAGGATGCCGCCCGGGCCATCGTAGCCAAAACCGGCCAAGCTGGAGTGCCGGTTATAGAAATAGGCGATGACACCATTTTGGGGTTTGACCGCCCGCGAATCGATTTAGCCTTGCGCGAAAACAAACTAGTCTAGGCTCTAGCTGTAGCGTTTTTGGGCATCGCTTCCTACACTGTATATAGTGTAATATTGATGTGATGGATAAATATAATGAGTGAAAATTTAATACCGGAATCAGAAATAATACCCGTAGATTCCAGCGAAACTTATGGTTTTACCAATCTAGATTTTTTGAAATCATCAGCCTGGGATCCACTTGATATTCCAGCCGTGACTAGAGAACCGCTACAGCGCGAAGTATCTGAAATTGCCCAACTCCCATCAGGTTTGCGAGCTGTTGATTTAGCTCAGTACGCCCTATATCTGGGAAACGGATTAATTAGACCTTTGGGAAATACATCACTAGAACTAGGTAGAATTAACACGCCGCCTGGGGAACACTCAGAAAAAGATCAAAAGATTATCGAAGATTTTTTGCTATCGAGCGCTTTAAATAATGAATTACTGCAAACATATTCTGCCCTTAGTTCTGATTCAGCTCTGATAGCTACGACAGTGGGCTACACTGCCGATTTTACATCAAAAGACACAGCCTGCCTTTACGCGCTGCAAAAGATAGCTGCGATGCCTGACAATATAAAGTATGAACGCCTGTCCAAAGAGGATATTGCGGCAGCCGAAAGGGTCCTGCGGGCTTTTATTGCAATTTGGGTTCATGGTAGGTCGCTAATACCTCTGTTGGACGCACCGGAAAGTGTAGAATAGATTTTATGGCATTTGAGGACTATAAAACCAAGCAGTCAGTCGTAGTGGTCTATACCGGCGAGGGCAAGGGTAAAACCAGCGCCAGTGTAGGCTTGATGGCCAGAGCGCTGGGTAACGGCTGGAGGGTGGCTTTTATCCAGTTCATCAAGCACTGGGAGGTCGGTGAGCACGAATTTATATATAAAATTCAGTTGGTGTTTGGCGATAAACTGCTGTTTTACAAGGGTGGTAAGGGTTTTTATAATGCTGGCGAGCTGAGTGCTAAAGATGTTACACCCGCTCAGCACAAAAAAGCCGCCCAAGATACATACGCTAAAGCGCTAACGGCGGCCACCAGCGGCAAGTTCGACCTGGTAATCTGTGACGAGATAAACAACGCCCTAAAAAATAAATTAATAACAAAGGTCCAGCTTAAAAAACTCATGACAGCCCGCTTACCAAAAACCAGTGTCTGCCTGACGGGCCGGGACTTCCCGCAAGATTTGCTACCGCTGGCCGATATCGCCACCAACATGACCAAAATACGGCACCATTTTGACGATAAGTACCTTGCTAATAAAGGTATAGATTTTTAAGTTCTTTTCCAAAGAACCAAATATATCCATACTTTTGTACCACCAAAAGTATGCAAAAGCTCTCGGGCTGCTGCCTCACCGTGAGTAGCTGTTGATTAAAACCAGGCTTGCTAAAGAACTCCTTGAAAGACTGCCCCCGGCAGTCTTTGCTGCGTTAAACATGCTTTAGCACCCAAGGGCGCCTAGTTTTAGCAACATCTAATCAGGGCTCGGCAGATGCCCGAAATAGACCAATCAGACCAGAGGTTCCAGGATCAGGTCCTGGAACCTCGGAAGCCAAGCCCAGTCCGTTTTACTATATCTACTTCGGGTTCACCGTGCATGCCCGAAACTCAAGGGTCATTCTTTAATCTGAAACCTGAACTATAAAATGTCGACTAAAAACTATAAACTGATAACTTATGAGACTTCTTGGGAGGCGAAGAACGCAGAAACTTATACTTAGCCTGCTTCTGTCTTTGGTTTTGCTGCTAATCAGCACCCATACCGATTGGTTAAAGCAGACTGCCAAAACCGCGCAGCAAAACCAGCCGGGCTTATATAGTGTGGTTAAGGTTGATGACGGCGATACCATCGTCGTAGACATGAACGGTTCCAAAGAAACAGTCAGGTTCATTGGCGTGGACACGCCAGAAACCCATGATCCGCGTAAAGCGGTCCAGTGTTATGGCCAAGAAGCGTCGAACTATACCAAGAGTCTGCTGCAGGGCAAATCGGTGCGCTTACAGGCCGACCCGCTAGATACCAACCGCGACCGTTACGGCCGGCTGCTACGGTACATATATTTGCCAGATGATACCCTGGTGGAGTCCAAGTTATTGACGGAGGGATACGCCTTGGCCTACACCGCTTTTCCGTTCCAGAAAGCCGACGAATTTACCGGCTATGAAAACAGCGCAAAACTTGCCAATAAAGGACTATGGTCAGCGTGCCAGATAATTACCGAGACCAACGGCGCCCGCCACACCAACCCCGCCTACTAAGCCTTATTAACAGGATTAAAGACCCAGAAGCGGTACCAAAAGTAGTTCCAGACAGTAAAGAAACCAGCCGATACAAAAAAGCCGATGTACGGTGTTACGCCCACAGCTTTAAGGCTGGCGATGATACTGTAGTCAATTACTAAATTAGCGAGTGTCAGGGCAATGTAGCGCCCTGATATTTTAATGGTTTTGTGTTTTAAGCGGGGATTATTAAAAGCCCAGTAGCGTTGGATTAAAAAGTTGAGTGTCCAGCCAATGACATCAGCCAACATTTTGGCCCACAACCAATCCCAACCTAGCCCTGAGTAACAAAGAGCAAATACTCCGTAGCCGCTCCAAAAGTACACACCGCCACCAACCATGTATTCCAAAAACTGGATTATCAGTTTACGACGGCTCATTTCGATTTTTTGCGCTTGGGGTGTTTACCGAAGTCGTAAGCATAGCGGTTTTTTTCGAGATTATAGCCGTGAGTATGGCGATAAACCTCATTGGCCATAGCCTTATAAGCATACTTTAGGCCCTCGCTGTGATTTCGGCGGAGATCGACGAAGTAATAGGTCTCATCCACAAAACCAAAGCCGTATTTTCCAACCCTGGAGACATAGTCATTGTCTTCTCCCAGGCGTATCTTTTCGTTAAAACCGTTGTTTTCTTCGAATACCGACCGCCTGGTCAATATACAGTAGCCCTGGGCTACTGGGTGCTTAGTGTGAGCTAAAAGTTTTTGGTATCTATAAAATACACCTGAACCCAGGCGGTTTTTGATTGACTCCGATTTCTTGACGCTCATTTTGGCAGATGAAGTATTCCACTCTTTTTCGAGAGTTTTTGCCAGTAGTATCTCGATAAAGTTTGGGTCGTCTATTTCATCGTCGGCGTCTAAAAACAGCAGCCATTCGCCTTTGGCGTGCTTGGCCCCCATATTACGGCCATAGGCTGGATCTTTGGGCGGGGCCTCAACAAGTTTAATATCCAGATCTTTCTTAAACTCAGCCACAACTTCCGCCGTGCCGTCTTTGGACTGAGCATCAGAAACAATCACCTCAAAGCTCTTAAAGTTTTGCTTAGCTATAGCTTCCAGCAGTCTATTTATGTATGTGGCTTCGTTATATGCCGGAATTACTACTGATACTGTTGGATGGGTTGCCTTCATACCTTTTAGCCTACTATCCGGCGGCGGAGCGCACAATAGCATCTAAGGCCATTAAGAACTCATTGGATTTTTACGAACTTTACGGCTAAACGGATAGTGCTTCTTGGAGCGGGAATAAATGGAGTACCAGATGTCCCGCCAGGGATGAATGAAAAAATAGCCAAGGATCCACATAAACATCGCGAAATACATCGCGAAGTTATGGAGATTATGCCGGGTGTAGGCTCGCCGGTGCATGGCCACGTACTCAACAAAACCGGCCAGGCTGTCATTGGCACGCCTGCCGGAAGCTTTAGCCAGTATTTTTTTGGTGTAGTTAATTGGATAATCGGCTTTGAGTAGATGAATCGCCAGGTCAATATCTTCGTGTATATCCTGGTCTTGGCAGACCTGTTTCTTCACGCTATCCCAGGCGCTGCGACGGATAGCCATGTTTGAACCGTACAAAAAAGGCCCGTCACTTGACCAACGGTGAGTAAACTTACACATCAGATGGTTTACTTGATAGTTAAGGCGAGGCAGGGGCATGTCGTAATAAGACACCGGCCCGGTAACGGCAGCCACTTTTGGGTCTTCAAACTCAGCAGCGACTCGCTGGACCCAATCCTCGGGCAAAACCGTATCGGCGTCTATCCGCCCTATAATGTCGCTTGTGGCGGCGTTGAAGCCTTTGTTGCGGGCAAAGACGACTCCTTGCCTTGTTTCACCCATCAACTTTACGAATGGATAGCTCTTGGCGATTTGGACGGATTTGTCGGTGGAATTATTGTCCACCACAATCACCTCATCAGGCATCACCGATTGTTTGGCAATCGAGTCCAGGCAGGCTTTTAGGTAGCCGTGCTCGTTGTAAACTGGTATAACTATGGTAAGCGTTAGTGTTTTATTATTCATGAAAAGAAATACCTACTTAGGATAACAGTTAATGCCTGTACCATCTAAACCAAAGCAGGTTTTAACCCCCAAGAAATGGCCAAGTGCTGTTTGGCGGTATGTTTGGCGGGTTTCTTTTTTTCGGCGTGTACTTTTTTGCGCTTTAGCTGTCATATTCGCTTTTTTTGTTGGAATGTATTCTATCGGCCAGTGGTATATCGCTAAACATAGCAGCGAACCTCTCAAGCTCGGCACCACATTTGTACCAGACTACGCCAAAAGCTTTGGCCTTGACCCAAACGAAGTCTTGCGGGCCATGTTTGAGGATTTGGGAATGCGGCAGATACGGCTAGTGAGCTACTGGAAAAATATTGAGGTTACACCTAGCAAGTATGACTTTTCACAGCTAGACAGCGAGTTTGCCCTGGCTAGCCAATACAACGCCCAGGTATCGCTGGCAATAGGCTTACGCCAACCTCGCTGGCCAGAGTGCCATGAACCAAAATGGATAGATATCTCCGCGTCAGAAGACCAGTGGAAACCACAGCTTTTTAAATTTATAAGCGCCGTCGTAGACCGTTACAAAAACAACCCCGCGCTGGATAGTTACCAACTAGAGAACGAGTACTTCATGAGCGTTTTTGGAGAGTGCAAGAACTTTGACCGTAGTCGGTTGATAGATGAATTCAATCTGGTGAAGCAGCATGATTCTAATCATAAAGTAATAATTGCCCGCAGCAACAACTGGATTGGCTTACCGGTTGGCAAACCGACGCCAGACCAATTTGGCATATCGGTTTACAAAAGAGTCTGGGATGCGAGTATTACCCATCGATATTTTGAATACCCACTGCCAGCCTGGTTTTACGCCGGGCTAGCTGGCGGCGGCCAAATTATAACCGGCAAAGATATGATTATCCACGAGCTTCAAGCCGAACCGTGGACACCGAATGGTCTGGAAATTACTCAGACATCGCTTAACGAACAGTTCAAGTCAATGAACGCTAAACGGATGAAAGACCGCATCGCCTATGGCGAAGCCACCGGTATGCGGACGATTGACCTTTGGGGGGCTGAGTGGTGGTATTGGCTGAAGGTCAAAAAAGGCGACCCCAGCGTCTGGAACGTAGTCAAAGACGCTGTTGCTCAAGCTGACACTCAAAACCAAAAACTTACCAACTAGCATTTTACAGTTTACGGTTTACATTGATTTAACAGGTACCATTTAACATTGAAGGGCATGCACAAGATTTTGGAAAATGGCAAATGATAAATCAGTGAAAAATGATCAATGATCAATGCTAAATACTAAATACGACCAACAGGAGTTTATAATGGTTTTATGAAGAAAAAATCCCAACCTGTCGGCCGAATTACCAACCGCCGAGCGCGTTTTGATTACAAGCTGGGTGATTCTTTGGTGGTGGGTTTGCAGCTTTCTGGAGCTGAAACTAAAGCCCTGCGCCACGGCCATGGCCAACTGCGAGGCGCCTACGTAACTGTTAAAGATGACGAGCTTTGGTTAATTAACGCCACCATCACCGGCAGTAACGGCATACCGATTATCGAGGACGACCAAACCCGTAGCCGTAAGCTACTGGCTAAGCGTAAAGAAATAGACAAATTGATAGCCGCCAAAGGCCAGGGTAACACTATCGTGCCTCTGGAGCTTATGACCCGAAGTCACTATATAAAGCTGCGCATTGCTGTTGGACGGGGCAAAAAACACTACGACAAACGAGAAACCCTCAAGCGCCGCCAGCAGGAAAGAGATATAGAAAGGCAAATACTGTGAAGATTTACTCCTGGAATGTTAATGGGATTAGGGCAGTTATAAATAAAGGCTCATTTGCTGATTTTATTAAAAAACATGACCCGGATATCCTTTGTTTGCAAGAGACCAAAGCCCAGCAAGACCAGGCCGTGATCGATCTTCCCCAGTATGAGGAGTTTTGGAATTCGGCGGATAAAAAGGGTTACTCGGGGACAGCGATATTCACCAAGGTAAAGCCGATAAGCGTAACCAGCGGATTTCCTGACAATTTTGCCAAAAAATACAATTTCATAGATGAACAAACCCGTGATGCCGCCGGGGAAGGTAGGGTCCTAACCGCCGAATATGACAAGTTTTACCTAGTTACCGTTTACACCCCTAACGCCAAAGACGACTTAAGCCGGATACCACTGCGCAAAGACCACTGGGACCCGGCCTTCTTGGCATACTGCAAAGAGCTGGAAAAGAAAAAACCTGTAGTCTTCTGCGGTGACCTCAATGTCGCGCACACCCCTGATGATTTGGCTCGCCCTAAAGAAAATGAGGGCAAAAAAGGCTACACATTTGAGGAAAGAGAAGGATTCCAAAATTTTATAGAAGCCGGGTTTGTTGATACTTTCCGTCTCTTTCATAAAGGGAAAGACCATTATAGCTGGTGGACCCACTGGGCCAATGCCAGAGCCCGAAACGTGGGTTGGCGCATAGATTACGTGTTGGTGTCATCCAAGCTTAAGAGCAAAGTTAAGGATGCCAAAATTCACGCCGACGTAATGGGCTCCGACCACTGCCCTGTAAGCATAGACTTGGACCTATAGCATGAAACATCAAACTGTTTCGATTCTGCATGGTTGGGCAGGGGGTAAGTGGCATACTAAAGAATTTGTTAAATCTCTTAAAGATGCCGGCTTCTTGATATCCGGTAATCCTAGCTCCGCCGACATCATCATTGCCCACTCTACCGGCTGCTACAGGTTACCGACAGCCTCAAAGGCAAGCTTAATAGTACTGATGGGGCCGCCTTACTGGCCCAACAAATCTATCTTCAAGCGGTTACTAAATAAGAAACATCACGACAATAAGCTAAGCGCCCAAAAAGTTTCCAGAGGGTACGTGTTTAAGAAAACTTTATGGGAAGCGATTTACGTCTTTGCCAAACCATCTTACACAGCAGTAGCACTGCGAAATCACCGAAACTTAAGTTTTCTAGAAAACATTATGAATAAGAAGATTCTTTTGATTAGAAATAGTGATGATTGCTTTTGCTCGTCTGAAATACACCAAGCTGCCAAAAAATATCCAAATATCCGATACCTACAGCTAGCAGGAGCACACGATGATTTCTATTTAAACCACGCCCCATATGTAGATTTAATAAAACAAGAACTATAATTAGACATATGACTAGCGAAGATATGAGTCCGGAACGGCCTTTGGGCTTGGATGCTATGAAAGGCTCCGGCGAGAAGCGCAACAAGCTGTATGGATAAATACAGCGCGCGAGCATCACAGCCGGTAACGCAGCAGAGCGCCAAGAATGCTGTCAGAGTTTCCGGCTCTGCCGGAAAGCAGGACAGCATGACCCAAAGACCGTTCGCGGTGTTTGATATTGATGGAACACTGATACGCTGGCAGCTTTATCACGCCACTGCCGACGCGCTAGCTGACGCCGGCCACACTGACGAAGCAACGTTTCGAGCCGCCAAAGAAGCCCGCATGCAGTGGAAGCGGCGCACAGCCAGAGAATCATTCAAAGACTACGAAAAGGAGCTTATAAAGGCTTACGAGGGCATTCTACTTATGTTGAGCCCGGCACAGATAGAACAAGTTGCCCAAGCGGTTTTTGATGAATACAAAGACCAGGTTTATACCTACACCAGGGATTTAGTAAAAAACCTCAAAAATCGGGGGTACACACTATTGGCTATTTCAGGCTCACAGTTGGAAATTGTCGCTAAAATCGCCAAATATTACGGCTTTGATGATTGCGTGGGCACCGTGTATGAACAATCCGGCGGAAAGTTCACCGGTGGTAAAACCATTGGCTCGGCCAATAAGGCGGCAACCCTGAAGAGCCTGATAACCAAGCATCACTTGTCACTAGTGGGTAGTGTAGCGGTGGGTGATAGCGCCAGTGATGTTAGTATGATGGAGTTGGTCGAGCTACCGATTGCCCTTAACCCTGAAAAGAAGCTGTACGAGCACGCCAAAAAACGTAGTTGGAAAATAGTTTTGGAGCGGAAAAATATGGTTTATGAACTTGAGGCTACAGATGGAAACTACCGGCTGGCTAAAGCAAACTAACAAACCGGTCTTTGAGGATCTGCTGTGGAGCCGGCCTCAGAACCGGCGCCGGGCCGGCAAACTTCTGATTGTTGGCGGGCACGCCCACGCGTTTGTGGCGCCAGCGGCCGCCTCTGCGGCGGCCACCAAAGCCGGTATCGGCACCACCCGGGTACTTTTGCCAAACTCCTTAGAAAAACTTACTAAACCACATTTCTCTTATTTTCAGGGTGGCACCCTGCAAGTGGAATTTGGAGTGAGCACGCCAAATGGGAGTTTTGGGCGACAGGCCTTGGATCAACTGCTGGAAAGCGCCAGCTGGGCAGATGGTGTATTGCTGGCAGGTGATCTAGGCCACAATTCCGAAACAGCCATTTTGCTTGATAACTTCATCAGAAAATTCACCGGACAAATAACATGTGCTGGTGACGCATTAGATTACTTTTTGGAAGCCAGTAGCCCGATCTTAGAGCGTGAAAATTCGCTTATAATCGCCGAGTTTTCACAGCTGCAAAAACTAGCCAAGCTGAACAAACCCGAGCTTACCCTCAAAAACAGTATGAATCTTTATGAGCTTGTGCAAGCCTTAAACGTATGGACGGAGGTAATAAAGGTCAGCGTCATTACTTTTCACCAAGACCACATTTTAGTGTCCTATAATGCAAGAACCAGCACAACAGCAGTAGTAGATGCCAATATCGGTAGGTTATCCGCATTTGCCGCCGTCTGGTGGCTCCAGCAGCCCGACAAACCATTCGAAGCGCTGACCAGCGCCATTTGGGACTATACAAAAACCTCGCGCTAAACAGGGGTCCCCACGGCTTGAGGATAAGGCGTGGGGTTAAGAGTAAGTAAAAGCGTGCGGAAGCTGAAAGTAAAACAGCTCCCAGTGCTTTATGGAAGCTGTAGTCACAATTTAAGCTGGTGGGCGAGGTGGGATCTGAACCCACAATCTTTGCGGAACACGATTTTGCCCTATCATTCGATAGGGCTACCCCATCGAATGACGAAGTGAGTCTGACGCGCCCAGCACTTATGGTGGCGCAGGTCGGAGTCGAACCGACATGCTATTGCTAGCACGGGATTTTGAGTCCCGCATGTCTACCAGTTCCATCACTGCGCCGACATAAGTGCTGGACAAGTCTACCAACTGCCCAAAAGAATAAACAGTAGTGGTATTGTACAATAAAGTTGAGTTTCGCATCTAATTTAACTAAAAATATAAGCGAGACGAAATCCCGCTCTAGATATAATGGTAAAACTTTCAAATAAAATTAAGCTGTGTGTGCTTTGATGCGTGGACTGAGTATTTTTTAATCATGAACCCTAGTAATCAAACTCAAGACGAACCTTTTAGCGCTTCTTTGCAGCTACCGCAGCAGCCCAAGGCTAATGCAGCGGCTGATTTAATACGCCAAAAGGTCGAGGCCGCCTACGAAAATGAACCCAGCGCCACCGACGAGGCTCTGGATGTGGTTGGGTTGGCCGTACAGCCCAAGTCGCGCCATCAGCAGTTTATCGCTGGACTGACAATGTCCGGCAAGTCGGTACCCGAAATCCAGACCGCATGGCATGAATATTACGCCGGACTAAGCGATACGGATAAGCACCAGGTCTGGCAAGAGTTTGAGCAAACGCACGCCCGTGCTTCGCGCTTCCCAACCACCAGCGAAGCCCTGGCTCCAGTGGCAGAGCAACTGTTGCCGCCCGAACCGGTTATTCCGGTAACCAAACCGGCGCCAGATGGCCTGGTTAGCCGTACTGTGGCAGACCTGCGCGATTATGTGATCAGCGGTATCAACACCAGAGGCAAGCTAAAACCAAAACAACATCTGCAGTCTTTATTATTTGGACTTGGCATAGGATCAGTGGTTATCTTGGTTCTGCTATTCAGCTTTTTTAACGAGCGGTTTATCGCGCCGTTTATCCAGCCCAGCCGGGCAGTTACCAATACGCCCATCATCAGCGACAACACCGCCATCGGTACGAACCCCGAAATTATTATTCCTAAAATAAACGTCGAGATACCGGTAGTCTACGGTATTAATACTACAACGGAGGCCGATGTAGATAGCGGTCTTGAGCAGGGCGTTGTGCATTACGCCAACACCGCTGTCCCGGGCCAGGATGGCAATCTGGTAATAGTCGGCCATTCTTCCAACAATATCTTTAACCGGGGTAAATATAAATTTGCTTTTGTCTTACTATCACGGCTCGACAACGGTGATACGTTTTATCTCCAGAAAGATGGCAAACGTTATACCTACAAAGTCTACGAGAAAAAGATAGTCAAGCCTACGGATGTATCAGTGTTAGGACCTCGCGATAAGCCAGCTACCGCGACTCTCATAACCTGCGATCCGCCTGGGACCAGCACTAATAGGCTGGTGGTAGTTGGCGAACAGATTAGTCCCGATCCCAGCTCAAACACTGCCCAGATAGCTCAAAATAACCAAGCCGCGACTAAAACGACAACTATCCCCGGAAACTCACCTAGTTTATGGTCACGCTTAACCCGTTGGATATCGAGCTAACTAGCCGTTGACTCCCAAAAGGCTATGATGCGGAAGGCCTGATGAATTATTGCTTGGGCAGGTCCGAGCCAGCTCTCATATCTGTAACTTGCAGAGAAAAGGAGCCACCGGCTACCGGAACCGTAGTAAATAATTGGTTGTAGTCCCGGCTAAAAAAGCCGCCACTGGGCAACGAGGTCGGTACCAGTGACTGCTGATTGATATTATCGTAGTCCATCACAAAAACGTTACCGCCTGCGACACTTAGCCAACGGTGGCCGTCCATCCAATGCGCTACACCTGTAAACGGAGTGGACGAGGCGTAATTGTAAGAAGTTTGGTCCTCGATATCATAAACCGCAAATCTCTGGCCAGCCTCAGCACCAATAAATCTGGTGTTCGACGAAAAAGACAGGTTAGTAGCCCCAGCAATGTGTAGGGCAATTATCGGGACAGCTTTTCTAAGCGAGGAGTCTTTAAGGCTGTCCAGCGGATCCTTATAAATATTTAAACGATCTGATGTATCACTGCCGGCCACATAGTACCAGTGGCCCTGGAACTGGGCGGCGTCAATCAAATATTTGCTGCCGGCGTTAAATTCATTTAGAGAATACGTCTTGCCGTTGTCCCAGATATGCGCCGCGGCCTGGCCAGCCGTAGAGCCTTTGGTTACGTAGGTTACTAGGTCGGCCCCATAGGGCTTAAAGGCTACGGCTTCTTTGATGATTGGCGGGGCCAAGGTAGCCTTGCCGACATCACCGACTTGCAGGTCTCCGGTGGCCTGATTAAAAATATACACCTGGTCAATTTTTTTATTTCGTAGCGCAACCTGGCTTGGTGAAACTCCAAATAATTTATTGATATTGACTGAATTAACGGGGGTCTGGCGGTCGATAATAATAAACTCGCTGCCGTCCTGATAGACATGTTGAAAAAGCAGGTGGTTGTTGTCGGCGGCCCACTCTACTTCAACTAAACTATCACCGGTTTTGAAAGGGCTGGTTAACAAGCCTTCGGGCAAGGACAGGGGTTTGACGGGTTGCTTCAAATCGGTGGTGTCATACTGATCAAAATTAACGGTGGCCAAACTGGTAGCCGCCGTCTGTACCAGTAATAGTTGCCTGCTTGGGTTTTCGCTAACAAGTCCCTGGCTGCCAGGGTAAGTTTTAAGCGTTTTAGGTACCAACTTGTTAGGGAACAAGAAAGGATAGACGTAGCGGGCGATGCTGTGTTCGGTCAGGGTAAATACACGCTGCCAGTTCCGATAGCCATCTTTTTTAAGGGTTAGCTTATAATCGGCCGCCGGTAAAATTAGACGGGCCGAGGTGTTGGCGTTTTGGGAACGACCGTTTAGATAGATATTTGCTCCACCGGGCTTAGAATCTACAAATAGCAAGCCATTCTGGATTACGTCACCAGTTTTCGCGTTGATTCCGTAACCATAGGCGTTGTAAACCAAAATTACTGTGCCCAAGCCGATAGCAATTGACAATAGTACGTAGCCGATTATTAAACGTATTTTATTTGTACGTCTTTTGCGTGGGTCTAAAAAGTCCATAGGTGTTTGTTGTTTGCCGTCGGGCAAGCTCTTGCGCTATGGTATTTTCCCACAAATAGGCCAGCTTCTCAAGAGGCAAACATCGGTGGTTTGGGGGCTTGCACCCACAGGCCTGGCGTTGTATTATGGTCGTTATACGTAAAGAACGGGTACAAGTGGGAAAAAACACTAGCATCATCGAGATTAACGGCAATCAATATAATGCGATAACTGGCCAGCTTGTTGGCTCAGCTAAGAGGCTCGCTACCCGAGCCAAAAAAACAACCGGTTTTCAATCCATCGATGGCTTTGTCCGAAAATCAGTCGCCAAAGTTGGTCCAGGCAACTTATCAGCCCAAAACACAAAAATAACCGATACTGTCGCAGCCCGCGGCAGTGGCAGTACCAGGCCAAACGCCCAGAGCGTGCACAGTGGAACCCAGCGAACCAGGACCTTAATGCGCAGTGGCGTTAAGAAACCAATTAATAAAATTATTGATAGGTCCGCTCGCGTTCAAAAGTCCAAAACCGGCATGGTGGCAAATATAGAGCCACAAAGAGCTTTAAAAGCCAAAAGTACTTCACAACATGCCAAAGTGGATCGTTTTGGCGTACTAAAAGCCCAGGTGGCATCAAAGCCCGCCCAAACCGCGGAACTGGTAACCCGGCCGGTTCGCGCCAATACAAGCTCATCTGTTACGGCTCTAGCCATGCCAAGTATGATAACCAGCGCCTCTCACCAACAATTGGAACGCTTGCTAGACCATGCTTTAGCCCGGGCTGATGCCCATAAACAAGCCTTGCGTGGTCGTTTTCCGGGCCAAAGCCGCTGGCAACGCCTTAAGCTAGTCCCACGGTGGGCCAGCATTGGCAGCGCATTACTGGCCATATTGCTGCTTGGAGGTCTTTTTGCTTGGCAAAACGTTCCCCAGGTTTCCATGAAACTCGCGGCCGCCAAAGCCCATGTTAACGCCAGCGTTCCGGCCTATAGTCCTTCCGGCTTTAAGTTCGTCGGACCGATTAGCTCTAATAACGGAACGGTCACCATGAAGTTTACTGCCAATGGTGATGCCAGCCGCAGCTTTAGTATTATCCAGAAGAGTACGCAGTGGGACAGCTCCTCTCTGCTAGCCAATTACGTTGATCCTTCGCACACCGCGTTCCAGACATCACAGATAAAAGGAACTACCGTGTACATAAATGGACCTAGTAATGATGCAACTTGGGTCAATAACGGTATCTGGTATACCATCAAAGATAAAGCCAACTTAAACTCCGAGCAGCTCCTCAAAATTGCCGACAGTATGTAAACTAGCCTCTAAGGACTAGTCCTTAGTATACTGTTGATTATGATTCGTACCCGCTTCGCGCCCAGCCCAACCGGTTTCCTGCATGTCGGCGGTGTCCGCACAGCTTTGTTCGCTTGGCTGCTGGCCAGGCAGACAGACGGCCGGTTTATATTACGTATAGAAGACACCGACCGCAGCCGCCATGTCGAGAAGTCCGAGCAGCACATTATGGAAAGCCTGGGCTGGCTGGGCCTTAAGTGGGACGAAGGGCCATACCGCCAAAGCGAGAGATTAGATATTTATAAGGAGTGGGCCCAGAGGCTGATAGATGCCGGCCGGGCTTACGCCGATATACGCACACCGGATGAACTGGACGAGATAAGGAAACAATCAGCAGCCCAAAAAAAGCCGGCATTATTTCGCGACTACCGGCCCGATAATCCTCCAAGTTGGCAGCCAGGCGTGCCGCTGCGTTTCAAGTCCGAGCCTAAAAATTATAAATGGCACGACGAAGTTATGGGCGACCTATCAACCGGCCCGGAAGTAATCGACGATTTTATTATTATCAAATCTGACGGTTTCCCAACCTACAACTTCGCTCATGTAGTTGATGACTACTTAATGCAAATTACTCATGCCATTCGTTCACAGGAGTTTTTACCCTCTGTTCCAAAGTATCTTAACCTATACGATGCGCTAGGCATAGATCGGCCGATGCTGGCTACGCTACCCTACATAATGGCCCCCGACGGCCACAAAAAACTTAGCAAACGCGATGGCGCCAAGGACGTGTTAGACTATCGGAACGAGGGGTTTTTACCTGGAGCTCTCATCAACTTCTTGGCGACACTAGGCTGGAACGACGGAACCGAGCAGGAAGTTTTTTCGGTTGATGAGCTGATCTCCAAGTTTTCGCTGGATCGGGTCCAAAAAAGCGGCGCTCGTTTTGACGAACAACGCCTAAGCTGGATGAACGGCCATTATATCCGTGGCCTAAAAGTAACTGAGCTATCGACTCTAGCCCAAAACTACTGGCCGGCCACAGCCGGGCCGGTCAGTCCCGAATATAAGCTGGCTATTTTAGAACTGGTGCAAGAGAGGCTCAAATATTTGGCTGAACTTCCAGGGCTTACTAGTTTTTTCTTTGAAGAGCCCGCAAGTGGCGATGTTAGTGAACTTTACGCCAACCCGGTGGATAAACAACTAAAAGGTGTCGGTACGCCGCTCATCGCCGATATGCTTCGCTCTAGCATGAAAACGCTGGAAGACAGTAACTTTGGCCGTGATGATGTTGCCAAGCGGCTTAACGAGCTCCTACGACAGCTACAGACCAAGCCAGGCATATTGTTCGCGGCTATCCGCATAGCTGTCACGGGCACCAAGAGCTCGCCGGGACTATTTGGCACAATATCGGTTCTGGGCAAAGAGAAAGTCAGTAAAAGATTGTTTGAAGCGCTAACAATACTGGAAAAATAAACATAAGGGCTGTTAGAATGTACGGGAAGCAATGATCGATGATATCAAACCGCCCAAAAACACAAACCGCCAAACAATAGGTAGAGTCGGTTTGCATGGCCATAGTCTGGATGATACCCGCGACCGCCTGGTAGGCGGTGATGGACAGCCCCAGGCCAGCCCGCCGCCCACCCATGAACCGTCTTCAAACGTAGTTTCGGAAAAAAATAGCGCAGAGCCTCAACCGCCAGTCAAAAAACAGCGATTCGCATGGTGGACACGGCTTAAAAGCTGGTGGGGCAGGCTCAACAAGAATAAGCGTTTCGCGATTATTGCCGCCAGCCTTTTAATTTTTGGCGCTGGGGCGATAGCCTATTTTAATTACATTCGTCCCAGTTCAGAACCTTCTTTGCAGATACATAAAACTGCCAAGCCAAAAGTGGTTAAGCCTACCACCTTAGCCTCGCCCCTAACCGGCCTGCAGGTTACGCCCGAGGCAGCCGCCCGCCCGGTAACCGGTATCATGATAGAAAATAGCCAGGATGCCAGGCCTCAGTCCGGGATAGATCAGGCCGGCGTCGTTTACGAAGCCATCGCCGAAGGCGGCATAACCCGCTTTTTGACCCTTTACCAAGATGCCCAGCCACAATATGTTGGTCCGGTTAGGAGTCTACGGCCTTATTATTTGGATTGGTTGGCCCCGTATGACGCCTCAATCGCGCACGTAGGCGGCAGTCCCGAAGCACTAGCACAGGTAAGAAGCGGCATGAAGGATTTGGATCAATTCTTCAATGCCGGCAGCTACCGGCGGGTGTCTTCAAGAGCAGCGCCCCACAATGTGTACACCAGTTTCGAGAAAATGGATGCTTTAAATAAAGCCAAAGGCTATGTCAGCAGCAAATTTACCCCATTTACCAGAAAGGCAGACGCTAAAATCGCCGTACCGACCGCTAAAACCATAAATCTGGCAATATCCGGGCCAACCTATAATGTTCACTATGACTACGATGCTGCCACCAACAGCTACTTGCGCAGCGAGGGCGGGGCAGTCCACCGGGCCACCTCTAGCGAAGCCGACAAAACCGGCCAGCAGCTGCACCCTAATGTAGTGGTTGCTCTGATAATTCCCTACAGCTTAGTCGATGGCACAGGCCACAGCGGCTATGCCAGTACGGGCAGTGGGCAAATGTTTGTCTTTCAGGATGGCGGCGTAACTCCTGGTACTTGGACTAAAGCCGGCCGGACCAGCCAATTTTCATTTGCCGATAACGGCGGTGCGCCAATAAAGCTGGATGCCGGCCAAACCTGGTTTACGGCTCTGGGTAACGCCGGTATGATAACCTACACCCCCTAGGGAACACTATTTACCGATTCGCATTTCACAATTTTCATTGATTTGTCATTTTTCAATTATCATTCCCTGGAAAATGCTAAATTGTAAAATTAATGTTAAATGTTAAATGATAAATGTAAAATGTACCTGTTGGCCCCTTCGTCTAGCGGTTAGGATATCTGGTTCTCATCCAGAAGATCGCGGGTTCGAATCCCGCAGGGGTCACCAAGATAAGGCACAGCGATTAGGGCTTAAACTGCTCTCCGACCCCTAAACAACCCGGACATGATACCGGTTCAAGACCCCCGTCGCTACGCTTTTCCAGAATCCGTCTCGACCCCTGGCACGAAGTACATTGACGCCAAGTCCAAGTGTCAAACACAGCGGACTCTGCAAAATCAGCTGCAAGAAATTCACGATCACTGGCGGTAAACGTTTGATCTTGTTGCGGTAACCGGCTATCGTTGTCCAAAATTAAAGCTATGTGGCCGAGTACGTCGCGGCGAGCTTTGCTGTCAGTTTCCGAGAGTGAATCCGGATAATTTTTTAGGGTTCGCAAAATATTTACGCCAAGAGCATAGGCAACTTGCGGGTCATCTGACTCCAGAGAGTTCATAACGTTCACTACAGGTTCTGCGTAGCCCGCGGCAGCCAGCCGCGTGAGTTGGTCGGTTGCTTCGCGTCGGTACCAGACAGTGGTGTCAGGTGAAATCATTACACCTGGATTATCGATAGCGCTGGCGGCAACTGCCCGATCAACAATACCAACGGGAAATACGCCCGGTAAATCCATGACAGCAACAGAGCCAATATTGTCATTTTCGTGCGACATATCCGTACCATACCACTACCTATTCGTTACTGCAAACAAAAGGTAAGGACTTTGACGTCTGCAAAAAGTTGTTTTGGTAAAAATATTTTATGAGTCAACGCATAATCGCGAAAAGGTTCTGGTTGCATAAAGTAGCTCTCCGCAAGATAATGTAAGCATTAGAATTTCTGTAATAAGGTGGAAAAACATATTAAAATGAGCGGGAAAGGCCAAGCTGCAAGGAAGAGAACCTTAGCAAGCGGGGAAATCAGTGGGCTTATTTAGCCGTAACAAACGCCCTAAAACCACCAGGCGCCAAGGTGGCTTAGCGGTTAGCGAAAGCGTTATGAAAAACGAACGCCTGAGTTCCGACTTCATTCTTAGCGCCATAGAAGACGGTGTAGTAATGGTTGGCGACGACGGGCAGATTAATCTGTTTAATCCGGCTGCCAGCCACATTACCGGCTGGCCGGCCGAGGAAGCGGTAGGCTTGGACTTTCGGAGTGTGCTAACTCTCTTGGATGCGCAGGGTACACCATATCCCTCCGAGACTCATCCGGTTGGTAAAACTTTAGTAACCGGCATGCCGTCAAGAGACAGTAAGTCGGTGCTACGCACAAAATCGGGTAAGCATATCCCGGTATCGATAATCGTTTCGCCAGTTATAGAGGATGAGAAACCAGCTGGCAGCGTGATTGGAGTCTTTAGGGACATCACTAAGGAAAAAGCCGAGGAGAGCCAGCGCTCTGACTTTATAAGTACAGCCAGCCACGAGATGCGTACCCCTATAGCCGCAATTGAGGGCTACCTAGCGCTGGCCCAAAACGAAAAAATCGCCAAAATGGATGACAACGCCCGTAAATATTTAGTTAAAGCCAGTGCCTCCGTTCAACACTTGGGGACATTATTCCAAGATCTGCTTAACAGCTCAAAAGCTGAGGACGGACGCCTGGTCAGTTATCCGGTGGTCGCAGAAATCGGCGAAATCGTCGAGCAAGCGGCAGATACTGGTAAATTTAACGCTAAAGCTAAGCGCCTCGACTTGCGCCTCGTAGTCAGCGGCGACCAAGAAAAATCCAGCGGCCAAGTAGTACGCCCGCTTTATTACGCCTTCGTGGACCCCAACCGCTTGCGCGAGGTATTGCAAAATATCATCGATAACGCCATCAAATACACTATGGAGGGCACCGTGACGCTCAGGCTGACAGGTGATTCATCGGTAATACAGATTCAAGTCCAAGATACCGGGCCGGGCATACCATCGGAAGATCTACCCCATCTTTTCCAGAAATTCTACCGGGTAGATAACTCTATGACCCGCAGTATAGGCGGGACTGGCTTGGGGCTGTTTATCAGCCGCAAGATAATAGAGATGTATAACGGGCGAATCTGGGTAGAAAGCCGGGTAGATAAAGGCAGTACCTTTTTTATCAATTTACCGCGATTAACAGGCGAGAAGGCCTTAGAGTTACAACGCCAACAGGCCTCGCAGATTAGTCCTCTGGACAGCCCGAGGTGACATCGTGCTACAATAAAGCCAAGCAATAGCGATATAATAGGTATACGGAACTAAAAATGGTTAAAGTATTACTGGTCGAGGACGACAACAACCTCCGGGAAATTTTTGAAATGCGGCTTCAAGCCGACGGTTTTCAGACTTTGACGGCCAGCAATGGCGAAGAAGCGTTAGTGGTAGCCATGCGCGAAAGACCCGACCTAATAGTCGCCGACGTAATGATGCCCAAACTCTCTGGTTTTGAGATGCTGGAAACGCTTAGAGCGGCGCCAGGAATGGAAAAGGTCAAGGTGGTCATGATGACTGCGCTCGGGCAAGCCGAAGACCAGGCTCGCGGCGAAAAGCTAGGCGTGATAAAGTATTTAGTGAAGTCTCAAGTTACTCTGGAAGATTTTGCCAGAGTAGTCAGCGAGGTTTTAAAACCCGGCACAGCCGATTCGTCTTCAAATAATAATAAAGAAAGCGAGAAATCCATGCCAGAAGACACAACACCAACCAACGCAGGCGCGCCAATGCCACCAGCTGGAGACAGCAGTGCAGGCGCCAACCCAATCAGTGGCTCAGCCACACCTTCGGACGGAACTGGCGTAGGCCAGCCCAGCACCGCCGATGAGCAGAGCAGCGTACAAAATCAAATTAACGATTTTGTGTCCGGCTCTCCAGCGCCAGCTGCTGGCGCATCAATACCAGCGGATCCAACACCAGCCGTCCCAGCTGAGGGTAGCGGTTCAATGCCCGTCGTATCTCAGCCACCACCAGCTGAGGGTGGTGAGACCCCAACCGAGACCCCAACCGATCCACTGGCTCCCCCAACCGCCTCAAGCGGCGTCTAGAGAAGCTTTCTCAACACAAAACCACGCCTTAGAGTTTAGTTACTAAAGGTGTGGTCTTGTTATTTCAAGGTATAATACAAATTAATGAGTAGTGAAAAAGTACCGATAGTCGCTATCGTCGGTAGAGCTAACGTTGGAAAGTCCAGCATTTTTAATGCTATCATCGGCCGCCGCGAGGCCATAGTTGCCGACGAGCCTGGCACAACCCGTGACAGTATAACTGGAAGAGCTAGCTGGAACAGCAAAGACTTTTGGCTAGTAGATACCGCCGGGTTAAAAAAGGCAGCCGACTCGTTTGAACTAACAATCCAAGAACAGATTGCCCAAGCTGCCGACGCAGCCGATATCATTATCGTAGTCACCGAAGCCGATGTACCTCCGCTTGACGAGGATCGCAAGGTTGCCAAGCTAGCCTTAAAAAGTAAGAAGCCAGTTATTTTGGTGGTCAATAAAATCGACAAGAATAAAAGCACCGACTTAAATCAATGGCTAACGCTTGGCATCAAACCGGTGTTAGCCACCAGCGTCACCCAAAAGATTGGTTTTGAAGAGTTACTGGATGATCTGGTGGCGATATTGCCAAAAGCCCGTATCAAACAAGCCAAAAACCGCCTGCGTTTGGCTATTTTGGGCCGGCCCAACGTTGGCAAGTCAGCGCTTTTTAATACTTTGTCCAAAAAACAGCAGGCCATCGTAGCCGATCGGGCCGGTACCACGCGCGATGTCAACCGTATCACCGTCCGTTACCAGCAAATTGAAATCGAACTGATGGATACCGCCGGTATTCGCCGCAGCGGCAAAATAGAGCGCGGGGTGGAGCATTTCAGCGTGCTGCGCTCACTAGCTGCCATAGAAGAAGCTGATATCTGTTTATTATTACTGGATTCCGCGGAGCTTAACGTGGCATTAGACCAAAAAATCGCCGGGCTAGTTAAAGAAGCGGGTAGGGGATTAGTTTTGGTGGTTAGCAAATGGGACAGCGTTGATAAAGACGCCTATACCCGCGACCTGCTGGTGCCTCAGATTGCCAGCAACTTTGCCTTTGTCCCTTGGGCGCCGCTAATTTTTACCAGTTCCGTTACGGGGCAGAACGTTACTAAAATATTCGACCTTGTGCTAGATATCGCCGCCTCCCGCGCCCAAACTATCAAGACCACTGAGCTTAACCGCTGGTTGCGCCGCGCTGTGGACATTCACCCGCCGGCCGGCCTTAAAAATCGCCAACCAAAGCTAAATTACATCGTCCAAGAGACAGACAATCCCATCCCTAGCTTTAAAGTTTTTGGTTCCCATACCAAGTTCTTGCACTGGAGCTACAAACGTTATATGGAACGCTCGTTTCGCGAGCAATGGCCATACAGCGGCTCAGCTATCAAGTTCTGGTTTATCGAGAAACACTAAAATTAGTAGATGGTAGCTAGTAGATAGTAGATAGGGAGTCCGACCAAGGCCCAGCTACCAACTGCAAACTACTAGCTACCCACCAATAGATGTTAATCTATTGGTGCATGGCTTTATTTGAGCAAAAACGGGACATGCTAAGCGGTTCACCGCTTTATAGCATCGGATCTAACCGGACGGTACTGATTATCGGGCTGGGTAACCCCGGCAAAGAATACGATGGTACCAGACACAACGTCGGTTTTGCCGTGGTTGACGAATTCGCCAAAAAAAACGATTTTCCAGGCTGGGTCACTAAAAAAGACTTAAAGTGCCACCTCACAATACATACTCAGGGTGATACTCGGGTCATTTTGTGTAAACCCACCACATTCATGAACGATAGCGGCCAGGCCGCCGGCGCTGTTCAAAAGTTCTACAGAGTCTATAATGCCCAAACCCTGGCTGTGTATGACGAGCTGGCCGTAGAGTTCGGTAACTTGCGTATCAGGCTTGGCGGCTCGGATGCCGGCCATAATGGCGTTAAATCGCTTATAAATCACTTAGGCGACGATTTTGGGCGCCTAAGAATCGGCATCGGCAGCGAAATAAGCCAAAAAACCGATGCTAGTGACTTCGTATTAGGCCGGTTCAATAAAAAAGAGCAGGAAACTCTCCCGCTCATCAAAAATGAAGCCACCACGCTAATTACCAAATATATATTAAATGGTAACCTATCCCACAAAACCCGCTCTGTATTATAAAAAGAGGCCTATTCTTCCGTTAGAAAGAAACCCGCTCTTTTTTTAGGTTCTTCATCTATCAAAGCATTGATTGCTGCTATTTGGCCCAGATGATATTGGGCTGCTTCTTCTCGCTGCTGATTTTCTGGATCTCGCTTAAGTTCTCTTGGAATTAATTTTTCTTCATGATCTTGTATTACATCTAAGATTTCTCTTGATTGCTCTCGTAATGACATGCCTGATTGCATAGCTCCAATAGTTACTTCTAAAAAACCATCTATTGCTGGTGAAGGTATTGGGGGTCTCTCTTTACGCTTACTCATAAATTTATTATACTATTTTATGCTACTTTAGTCAAAATATTAATCTTACGGTATATTCGTAGATATTTTAGGGGCACATATGGGAATGTCTGGGTAGGAGCAAGCGAAGCGCGCATGAGCTGTATATAGGATACAGCGAAGAGCACTGGAGCTTGCGACACCGCCAGACGTCACAAGCACTGGCAGGGTTCCTGGCTCTGCCAGGGAGCAGGCCAGGGCGATATGTGATCCTAAAAGGCCTCCAGAGGGGGTGGGCACCGCTGGAGGCCTATTACACCCTTCAACCCACCATAAGCGAAGCGAGCGGAGTCTCTAAACAAAGAGTATATCCGAGCCAGTTCAAAAATGAACAATGCGCCTAAGGCGCACTCACTCACCCACGTTGAAACGGGAGCGACCCAGCACCTTTTCAAGGAGTTACACAACCCCGACGATACGTCGGGACTGTTCCACCCTGAAAAGGTGCGGGGCAAGGGTTAAAGGGGTTAGTATGTCTAAGAGTTCCCGCGCCTTTTAGCTATTTTTTAGCTTGAGCATTTGCTATAAAATGCATCGGCTAACTATACTAAAACGTACCTAAAAGGCGCGGGAACTAGCTGGTAAGTGGAGGGTACAACTTGTAAGCCAGCTAGTAATCTCTCAAACAATCTAACTTGGTCCGCCAATAAAGCGGAGTTAGAAATGGGGGGTATAAGGTGCGGCAAGTACCATATTGGTACTTACGGATTGCAATTTTAGCGAATAAGTGACATAAAGTCAATACCCTCTAATGAATTTGCCAAATGTCAAGACTCTTAAGCTTAGCGACTCCTCTTACCCAGAGGTGCTCCGGCATATATCCAGCACGCCTGAACAACTATTTGTTCTAGGGACTAGCCCCGTGGAGTGGCTTGATAAACCTAAGGTAGCCGTAGTTGGCAGCCGACGGGCTAGCCCCTATGGGCGTCAGGTTACCGAGCGGTTAGTCAGCGAGCTGGCCGGCGTAGGCGTAGTAATTATCAGCGGTCTGGCGCTGGGGATCGATTCTATAGCCCACCAAGCCGCCTTAGAGGCAAACGGGCAAACCGTCGCTGTTTTGCCAACCCCGCTTGATAATATCTACCCAGCTTCGCACAATAACCTAGCACAAAATATCTTAAGCCAGGGTGGGACATTGATAAGCGAATATCCGCCAGGCTCCACGCCCTACAAACTGAACTTTATTGCCCGCAACAGGATAGTCAGCGGTTTGGCGGATATATTGTTAATTACAGAGGCCGCAGTTAACAGTGGCACGTTGCATACAGCCCGTTTCGCACTGGAGCAGGGAAAAACTGTCATGGCAGTGCCGGGTAATATCACCAGCCCGGGCAGCGAGGGCTGCAATAACCTAATTAAAAGTGGCGCCATACCAGCAACAGATGCCGGAGATATCTTCTTCGCGTTGGGAATCAACCCCAAAAAAGCTACAAAGGCCAGTAGATTTAAGGGCAGCCCGGATCAGCAGGCCTTGCTTAAACTGATTTCTAGCGGCATTCACTCCCAAGAAGAGCTGGCGCTAGCCAGCAAGTTGGACGCGGCTTCGATAAGCAGCCTTTTAACGATGTTAGAGATAGCTGGTGTAGCCAGAAGCCTAGGCGCCGGTAATTGGACACTTGCCTAACTAAACATTTACCATTGGCCGTTTTCCATTTACCCTTAATTGTCCATTTATCATTTTTCGTTGTAGCTACAATAATTAAATGTTAATTGTTAAATCAATGTGAGCTGTTAAATGTAAAATCGGTAAATGCACATATTATTCATGATAATATGTGCGTTGTATGGCAAAAAACTTAGTTATCGTAGAAAGTCCAACCAAAGCCAAAATCCTTACCCAGTATCTGGATAAAGATTTTGAGATAAAAAGCAGCTTCGGTCACATCCGTGACCTGCCTAAAAAGGGAGGTATTGGTGTTGACGTAGCGAAAAATTTTGAGCCGACTTACGAAGTTAGCCCAGATAAAACAGCTATAGTAAAAGAACTGAAAAAGGCTGCTAAAAGCAAGACCGTTTGGCTGGCCAGCGACCCCGACCGCGAAGGTGAAGCGATTGCGTGGCATGTTTCCCAGATATTGGGGTTGGATCCTAAAAGGGTTAAGCGTATCATCTTTCACGAAATCACCAAGCCGGCCATACTAGAAGCCGTTGCTAACCCCCGGACCATAGACATGAAGCTGGTCGACGCCCAGCAGGCCAGGCGTATTTTGGACCGATTAGTGGGCTATGAGCTTAGTCCGGTGCTATGGAAAAAGGTTAGAGCCGGTTTAAGCGCTGGAAGGGTCCAGAGCGTGGCTGTTAAGCTGATAGTTGAGCGAGAACGCGAGATTAAAGCCCACGCCGCCGAAAGCTCATTTAAAATATCGGCTGTTTTTGAAGCCGGCAAAGGAGAACTGCCAGCCGAGCTAACAGATAAGCTAAAAACCGTCGAAACAGCCGAGAAATTCTTAGGCGATATCGCTAAAGCCAAATTTACGGTCGCCTCAGTCGAGCAAAAACTCGGTACCCGCTCGCCGGGAGCGCCGTTTACTACCAGCACCTTGCAGCAAGAAGCCTCCCGAAAGCTCAGTTACAGCGTTAGGCAAACCATGACGCTAGCTCAACGGCTATACGAACATGGCCACATAACCTACATGCGTACCGATAGCACGAACTTATCACCCGTCGCGATTGACGCGGTCCAAAAATATATCACCAGCAAATACGGCGAAAAATATAGCCAAGTTAAGCAATATAAGACCAAAAACAAATCCGCCCAGGAGGCCCATGAAGCCATCAGGCCAACTCACGTAGACAAAGAAAGCGCCGGAGCTGATGCGCAACAGATCAAATTGTACAAACTGATTTGGCGCCGGGCCGTTGCCAGCCAGATGGCTCCAGCAGCAGTGGAAAAGACCGAAGTATTAATTGATATCAGCGGTAAAAAAGAACAGTTCTTAGCTAGCGGCGAAGTGTTGACCTTTGATGGCTTTTTTAAGGTCTACGGCGGCGGCAAGGACGATAGCATACTGCCGGTCGTAACCAAAGGCCAAAGCCTAAACCTAAACGATTTGGCGGGACTGCAAGTTTTTACTAAACCGGCCGCACGCTACGGCGAGGCCAGCCTGGTTAAAAAACTAGAGGAGTTAGGCATTGGCCGGCCAAGCACCTACGCCCCGACTATCAGCACTATCCAAACCAGGGAATATATAGAGAAAAAAGATCTAGAGGGCCAGCCCAGAGATGTCATAGAACTTAGCCTCAAAAACGGCAACGTCGTACGAACCACACAGTCCGTAACAGTAGGGGCCGATCGGGCTAAACTGGTACCAACTCCTTTGGCAGAAATTGTCACTGATTTTCTAGCCAAGTACTTTGCCAGCATCATAGATTACGACTTTACCGCGAAGGCCGAGGACGAATTTGATGACATAGCCGAGGGCAAAATCAGTTGGCAGAACATGTTAAAACAGTTTTACGGGCACTTTCACCCGCTAGTTGAGAAATCGGGTGATGCCACCCGGGCAGAAACTTCTCAGGCCCGAAAGCTCGGCAAGGACCCCAAAACCGGCGAGTCGGTAATCGCTCGTTTTGGCCGTTACGGGCCCATGCTACAGCTAGGCGAGACACCGGACACTAAAGACAAAGAAGCCCCTAAACCAAAATTTGCGCCACTGCCCGAAGGAGTGGAGCTTAGCGACGTCACACTTGAACAAGCTCTACCAATGTTTGAGCTGCCTCGAGAAGTCGGTAAAACAACCGACGGGCAAGTAATTACAGCCAATATCGGCCGGTTCGGGCCGTATGTGAAGGTGGATAAACAGTTCTTCAGCATAAAAGACCACAGCCCAATGACAATAACCGAGGCCCAGGCTAAAGAAGTTATCGCTAACAAAGAAAAAGCCGCTAAAGAGAGAGTGGTCGCTGAGTTTGGAAAAATACAAGTCCTTCGCGGTCCTTACGGGCCATACGTTACAGACGGTAAGAAAAACGCCAAAATACCCAAGGATGAAGACCCAACTAAGCTAACAGAGAAAGCCTGTCAAAAACTGCTTGACGAGGCACCCGTAAATAAGGGCCGTGGACACCGCAAGTTTCCAGCCAAGCAGATCTAAATAATCATACTTATCCACAATTTTTAAGATAAGCAAAATGTTTTGTAGCAAAATATACATAACCGGATTGTGCGTATGCGTCTAATTAGTGATAAAATATGTACGGTAACAAAAAATGTTTGACTTTTAAAAACTAAAGTTATATAATTGCATAAGCCTAATACCGCTGAGACATTAATTAACAGAGAAGAGATGAATATGGAAGAGGCAGCCGCCAAGCAACAACTTGACGTAGAAAAAGTGATACAGGATATCCTGGGAACAATCGAACGTGAACGCGAACGCGAAATAGTTGCTCGCCGTTTTGGTTTGTTTGACCGCCGCGAGACTCTAGAACAGATCGGCGAGCTGCTGGGTATTACCCGTGAACGCGTCCGGCAACTGGAAAAGGCCATTATAATTAAACTGAAGGCCAGTGCCAGCCGTGATTTGCCTCACATCAAAGAAATCAACGAAGTCCTCAGCACACAACTCAAAGATATGGGCAATGTCGCTCGTATCAGTGATATCAGCGCCCGTTTAACGCGCGAAAGCAACAAGCTCGACCAGGCGCGCGTAGCCTTCTTAGCACACCTTAGCCCCGGCATAGTTATCATAGAAGACAACGATCACTTCTTCCACGCTATCGGGCTAGCCAGTGAGCATACTGAAAAAGCCATCCGAGATATGGTTGGCAAAATCATCGACGCCATTAGAAACATCAGTGAGCCTACCACTATCGACGCCATAGCCGCTAAAATCGACAGTGATAACCCTAAGCACGTAGAAGCTCTGGCCGGCATCTCCAAGGGAATCGCGTCGCTTAACGAGCGATGGGGGCTAGTTAAGTGGCCAATGGTCAACCCTAAGAATATCAGAGATAAAATCTACGTTATCCTGCATGACAACAAAAAACCGATGCACTTTTCCGAAATTGCCGAGGCTATCAAAAAAAGCGACTTTAAGCGCAAGAATGTCACTACCCAAGCCATTCATAACGAACTTATTAAAGATAAACGTTTTGTGCTGATAGGGCGCGGTATTTACGCTCTTCGCGAGTGGGGCTACAAGCGGGGTACTGTTTCTGATGTTATTGCCGAAGTTTTGAAAAAAGAAAACGGCGCTTTGCACCGCGATGAGATTGTCCGCCGGGTACTAAAAAGCCGCCAGGTTAAAGAAACCACCATCTTGCTCAACCTTCAGGGCAAGAAACAATTCAAACGAGTCGCTAAGGCAACCTACACTCTGGCTGAGTAAAGCCCTGCGTACTATAGCTAAAAGTGTGCGTTTCACGCGGGATAATCCAGTCGGTTACTCCGATCGCACTACGCTGGACCCACTTTTAGTTATAGTACTTCGACATACGTAATACAGCGGTCACGCTAACGCTAAAAGATGTATAATAGGAGGCTGAAGGTTGTTTAGATAAATTATGGGATTACTCTCGAGAGCAAAACACACAGGTGCTGCGCACGAGCATTGTTTACTAATGCTTGAGGTGCCGCGCACCAATGATAAAAAAGAGTTAGCCGCAGAGCAGATGCTGGCGGCCCTACATGGTATCCTGCGCTCCAAAAAAGAGGTCCGGTTGTCCGGTACACTGCAAGAGCATATAAGTATGGAAATTATCGCTATCGGCCAGCGTATCCATTTTTACATTTGGACACCCAAGCACTTACAAGCCTTTGTGGAGGGACAGATATACGCCCAGTATCCTACGGCCCAGATTTACGAACAAACCAAAGATTATGCCGACCGGATACTCAGCCAAACTGTTATCCATAGCGCTGAGCTAACCCTGACCGATAATGAAACCATACCTATTAAAACCTTTCCCAGCTTTGAGGTTGACCCGCTGGCAGCCATCACCGCCACGCTGGCTAAGCTGGACAAAGAAGACGAGGAGATGTGGATACAAATCAACGCCCGCCCAATATCTGATAATTGGCACCGCAGGGGTGTTAAAACTGTCGAGCAGATTAAAAAAGGCCGCGGCATTTTCGGGAGCGGGGCAGGGGGGACAGCTCTCAGTTATGCCGGTCAGGTGTTCGGCGCTTTGGCCAAGCCACCGGAAACCGGTGGCACGCCTGGGGCCCCAGCTGCGCCAGAGATGTCAGAACGTGACAAAAGCCGTGTGACAGCTATCCAAGAGAAGGGAACCAAGCTAGGCTATCAGGTTAAAATTCGCTTACTATATGCCGGCCACGACCAACATACAGCCCGTCTGCGCATGCAAGCCTTAGTTGGCGCATTCAAACAGTTTAATACTACCAATCTAAACGGTTTTGAAGCTAAGGCTCCCAGTTTTTCCCGCGACAGGCAGCTGCAATACCAGACCCGGTTTTTCATAGAAAACGGGTTTATCTTAAACATCGAGGAGCTGGCCAGCTTATTCCACCTGCCACATACTTCGGTAGAAACTCCAAATATCGTTTGGGCAACCACCAAAACAGCCGAGCCGCCGCCCAATATACCTACAGTTGTTCCTGAGCAAGAGAAAGATATAAGTCTATTCGGTGTAACCAACTTCAGGGGTGATAACAGTGTCTTTGGTATTTGGCGGGGCGACCGCGGCCGACATGTTTATATTTTGGGCCAAACTGGTACCGGTAAGACAGGGGCCCTGGAGTTACTAACTCTTTCGGATATTTATTACGACCAAGGGTTTGCGGTCATTGATCCGCATGGTGACTACGCTCAGCATGTTTTGAGTTTCATACCGCCCCGCCGTATTAATGATGTAGTTTATTTTAACCCGGCCGATACTGCCTACCCGATCGGCTTTAACCCGCTGGAAATTACCGATCCTTCTTTGAAAGGCCACATCAGCTCTGAGTTAGTGGGTGTTTTAAAACGTCTTTTCGCTGAAAGCTGGGGACCGAGGCTGGAGTACATACTGCGCTACACCTTACTGGCATTACTTGATTACCCCAACTCCACGATGCTAGATATTACCCGGATGCTAACCGATAAAAAGTTTAGGCAAGGAGTAATCAACTATATCGACGACCCGGTGGTCAAAAATTTCTGGGTAACTGAATTTGCCAGCTGGAATGATAAATTTGCTTCTGAAGCGGTGGCTCCGGTGTTAAACAAAGTAGGGGCCTTTACCGCCAACCCGATGATTAGAAACATCATCGGCCAGCCAAAAAGTACCTTTAACCTTCGACAGATCATGGACCAAGGTAAAATTTTAATAGTTAATCTTAGCCGCGGCTTAATGGGCGAAGATAACGCTGGTGTGCTAGGAGCTATGATAGTTACCAAAATCCAGCTAGCCGCCATGGGCCGGGCCGATGTTCCCGAAGCAGAGCGCCGGCAATTTTACTTGTACGTCGACGAATTTCAAAACTTTGCTACTGATAGTTTCGCCACAATTTTAAGTGAGGCCCGCAAATACGCGCTTAACCTAACGGTTGCCAACCAATATATATCGCAGATGGGCGAGCCGGTCCGTGACGCAGTGTTCGGCAACGTCGGCACGATCCTTAGTTTCAGGGTAAGCCCTGATGACGCTCCTTTTTTGCAAAAGTACTTCGAGCCGCAGTTCGAAGCAGGGGATTTAATTCAGCAACATGCCAGATTTTTCATTGCAACAATGATAATCAACGGGGAAAAAGCCACGCCGTTTTCAGCCAAAACCTTAAACCTGCCTCCTTCACCATCCGATTCGTCGGCCGAGATAATAGCACTATCACGCCAGCGCTACGCTCAGGAAAAATCAGTGGTGGACACCCGTATCCGCCAAGCAGCCGGACTCGAAGCTCCAGCCAGTTCGCTAACACCGATAAACGCCGCGCCGATACGCCCCAAAGCCCAGGTACAGCTTAATACTGCCGACAAACACCAGCCCTCTAGCAGTCACGTTGGCAAGGTTGCAACCACTGTTGTCAACCCACCTCCTCCACCTGATAATCGTCAGAACCAGTCTGAGCCAGCCCCAAGCAGCCCTAAGCGCCGCCGCAGCCGCTCCAGAAGCAAAAATAAGCCATCTGGATCCGCGCAGATCGTAAAGCCCTCAACACAACCTCAAAACGCAGCAAACGCTAGATCTGGGTCACGTTTACCAGACGAGGAACATACCGTCCGACTCCGCTGAGCAAAAACCAGCCTGTGGACGACGGCACAATCGTAAGTACCATAGCCTAAAAGTGTGCGTTATACGCCGAGCAATCCAGTTGATTGCTCGGATGGTGTCTGTTTTAGAACATTTTGCGAACATAGTAATTTAATAAGCTTGGTATGGATAAAGATATATTGTTAGGCTCTTAGAGCAAACGCGGGGGCTAGGTAGCAGCAGAGGAAAATATAAAAAAAATAAGATCATGATAAAAACAAAGGGCCGGAAAAGTGGAAGAGTAATGAGAATAGGGTTATAGACTTTATGTCGTACAATGTATATTTTACGACTCTATATATTGATATATAGTTGATAAGCAATACCTCTTTTAACAGGGAAGGATCTGTCTGTTTATCGATATCAGCTTATTTGCGTATATCGTACTTACAATTTCATTGTTTACATATAGCCTTATGCGTCCTGGACTTTATGGCCGCACAACGTGTGTGAAAAGTTGTAAGTTTTCCACAGGCTGGCTGAACCGTATTTGCTTTTTCGTTACTTCATGTTTTTGTTTAGGTTTCCCCTTCCTTACCTAAAATTTCGAATATTTGACTTTTACATATTTTGATATGTTTATATATATTTAGTGTGGCATGCTAACAATTACCATACTAAACAAAATACGAACTAGCAGGGCAGCGGGGACTATCTGTAGAAGATTTTACCTGATACTCGGACATCCAGATACTGCCCGGGTTGCGCCCCAGTTTGATCAAAATTATGGCGGG
>Ga0210057_1000704_pt1 | contig 54576 bp, 38 predicted proteins | sample CryGeyCG2114_010_2_FD_183968 | JGI IMG/M metagenome (GOLD analysis project Ga0210057, IMG submission 183968) | Groundwater microbial communities from aquifer - Crystal Geyser CG10_big_fil_rev_8/21/14_0.10 (SPAdes) (version 2) | ecosystem: Environmental > Aquatic > Deep subsurface > Groundwater ...
ACGGTCTGAACCCAGCTCGCGTGCCGCTTTAATGGGCGAACAGCCCAACCCTTGGGAGCTTCTCCACCCCCAGGATGCGACGAGCCGACATCGAGGTGCCGAACCTGGTCGTCGCTGTGGACGCTTGGACCAGACTAGCCTGTTATCCCCGGAGTAGCTTTTATCCGATGAGCTTCCACCATCCCATATTGAAATGGTCGGATCACTAAGTTCCGCTTTCGCGACTGCTCGACTGGTTAGTCTTGCAGTAAAGCTGGCTTATGCCTTTGCACTATCTCCCGGGTTTCCATTCCGGGATAGCCAACCTTTGTAAACGCCTCCGTTACCTTTTAGGAGGCATCCGCCCCAGACAAACTACCCACCAGACACTGTCCCCCGCCAACGCGGGGTGAGAATTAAAAACACACAAGGGTGGTATCTCACTGGCGCCCGAAGGTTCCCACCTATTCTGAACATGTATGACCCTAATTCAATATCAAGCTATAGTAAAGCTTCACGGGGTCTTTTCGTCCAACTACGATTAGTGAGCATCTTTACTCACATTGCAATTTCGCCGAGTACTTCGTTGAGACAGTGCCCAACTGATTAAGCCATTCGTGCAGGTCGGAACTTACCCGACAAGGAATTTCGCTCTGTGGCTTTCTTAATATTTCTATTAAGCATGGACTTTATCTTGCTCGTGATCTAAATCTGATTTTAGAGCCTCAGTGTTAAGTCTCTGAGGATTATTAATTAATAATCCTGCATCTTGCCCCCGTGTATTAGTGAATTTTTACCGAAACAAAAGTTTCTGGTATCTCTAATCTTTTGAGGATTTTAACGCATTTTACTGAGTATTTTAGACAATTTATGGCTTTCACCATAAGTAGGTAGCAAATTTATCTGTTTTACCGACCGTAATCGTCCCAGTCCTTTTACAATCTAAATTAATAAATTGCAAAACCTTAGGACGATTATAGTTATCGCCGGCGTTCATCCGCGCTTGGATTCAAAGCTTCGCCTTGCGGCTAACCTCTCCTCTTGACGTTCGGACACTGGCCAGGCATCACCCCCTATACATCCTCTTACGAGTTAGCAGGGAGCTGTGTTTTTGGTAAACAGTTCATTGGGCTCTTTAGCTGCGGCCCCATTGCTGGGGCAGGCCTTATTGCGAACTTACGGCCGCTGTTTTGCCGAGTTCCTTAACGAAGTTTCTCTCGTACACCTTAGGCTCCTCGCCTCATCTACCTGTGTCGGTTTTAGTACGGTTACTGTTGCCTTAGCCCTAGAGGTTTTTCTAGTCAGTTCCTCCACTTAAATTGGCTTAGTCTTGCGACTTTACCTCTTCACGATCTCTTGAAATGTCGTCCCGGATTTACCTAAGACTATTCTTGAGACTATGAGCGTCCATACCATAGAACGTTTAAACTTTGAATCTGCGTCCCCCCATTGGAAAACAACAGTAGTGCTGGAATATTAACCAGCTCATCCATCGACGGCACTAGCACTACACTAGTTTGGCCTTAGGACCGACTAACCCTGGGTCGATTTTCGTTGCCCAGGAAACCTTAGATTTTCGGTGGGCAGGGTTTTCGCCTGCCTTCTTGCTACTCATGCCAACATTCTCGCTTCTGTCCGCTCCACCAAGCCTCGCGACTTGACTTCAGCGCTGGACAGAATGCTCCTCTACCGCTAATAGATAAATCTATTAACCCGCATCTTCGGTAATATACTTAGCCCCGATACATTTTCGGCGCGAAACAACTTGATTAGTGAGCTATTACGCTATCTTTAAAGGATGGCTGCTTCTAAGCCAACCTCCTAATTGTCGTGGTCACAACACCACCTTTTACACTTAGTATATATTTAGGGACCTTAAATTGCGATCTGGGCTGTTTCCCTTTTGACTACGAAGCTTAGCCCCCGCAGTCTGACTCCCGGACTATGTTGATAGGTATTCGGAGTTTGGTTAGAGACGGTATCTTGCGACCCGCCCCCATTCAATGCTCTACCCCCTATCATAAACATCCGAGGCTAGCCCAAAAGCTATTTCGAGGAGAACCAGCTATCGCCAAGTTCGATTGGAATTTCACCGCTAACCACAACTCATCCCAGAGTGTTGCACGGCTCACGGGTTCGGACCTCCCTCTAGCTTTCGCTAGAGCTCATCCTGGCCATGGTTAGATCACCCGGCTTCGGGTCTTGTCAATGCGACAGATCAATTATTATATAGATGCAAAAAAGGATTCGCACCTATATAATAATTGACACGGGCTATTAACCCTCGCTTTCACTCCACATGCTCGCCAAACGGCGATTATGTAAGCCACATTGAACAAACTCGTTGGCTCATTCTTCAATAGGCACACCGTCACCCACTTGCGTAGGCTCCGACTCCTTGTAGGTATATGGTTTCAGGTACTATTTCACCTCCCTTACCGGGATGCTTTTCACCTTTCCCTCATGGTACTAGTTCACTATCGATCATAAGAAGTATTTAGTCTTAGGTCATGGTCGACCTGGCTTCAGACGGGATTTCACGAGGCCCGTCCTACTTAAGAATCGTAATTACCGAGCAAAGATTTTTTTCACCTACGGGGCTATCACCCGCTCTGGCTGAACTTTCCAGTTCGATTCGATTAAAAATCATTGTTTATGACTCGGCCCTGTTTGTCTAGGAAACAAGCACTACGACCTTACAACCCCCTACAAACATGTGGACCCAGATCCTTCTATATAACCATTTCACAAAAGTAAAATAAATTATATGCAGTTTATAAGGTTTAGACTTCTCCCTTTTCGCTCGCCACTACTAAGGGAATAACTTTTGTTCTCTTTTCCTCCGGCTACTAAGATGTTTCAGTTCACCGGGTCTTCCAGCTAACTTACGTTAGCTCGTCCCATCTTCAATAGGACAGGTTTCCCCATTCGGAAATCTTCGGCTCAAAGGTTGCTTGCCACCTCCCCGAAGCTTATCGCAGGCTGCTACGTCCTTCATCGTCTTCTTATGTCAAGGCATTCACCATACACCCTTATCGAGATTTTCCCACATTTTTGACTTTAAAAATGTGTTCCTCAGTTTTATCGTTTCCATTACAGCAGAAACAATAAAACAAAAATAATATTTTTGGTTTCTTATAGAATCATTTGGTTGTCAATAATGATTCTACAGTATTTGATTGTTAAAGTTCACTACATATCAATTTTTCCAAGCACCAAAATTTGCTGATTGGAATCCTAATATCTAGTGGGAAATAAAAGAACTTTTAGAAGAGTCAAAAAAACCGCTTGAGAGCGGTCCAAGCACACTTTAAATAGAGAGGTGTTCTTAGCCGCTTATTTTTTTGAAATCTAAAAGTTTTTTATACATATTTAAATAGAAAATATTCAATAACTGATATTAATTATATACTAATTAAAATCTTTGTCAATAGTCTAAAGTGGCCAGAAAATAAGGGAAAAAATGACTAATGGCCCAATAGGAATAAAGCCTTAATTTCTTAATGCTATTTTATTGTTAAATTAAGGTTATTTAATAACCCCCAACCTGTTAATTTGACAGCCTTTGTCTTTTACTCTAAGATCATAACCATCGAACAACAAAATAACTAATAATGAAAGAACTCCTAATTATTATTTTGTTTCACCTCGTACCTTTCAACATTCAGTCTGGCTCCCAGTCGTTAAATAAAATAACCTCTGCGAACCAAATTAAAATATCGGTTCTTGTCGACAAATTAGAAAGGAATCTTTCTCCCTTCTTAATTACCAGTGATGAGATCAACCAGGATATTTCAATAACAAACAAAAGACTGAAAAATAAAAAATCAAAAGCCGCGCGCCCCATTAAGAGATTAGCTAATAGGCTAATTAGACCACCTTAATGGAACCGGCTATTTGGTTAAAAATGCAAAAGTACGAATTTTTTAGAAAAGCCTCCCCCAGAGGCTTTTTATTATTTTTAGGCACCCTTATTCCCCTTAAAACCATAGCATCGTCCTGATTGACAAATCACAATAAATATGCCACAATGGTGACTAAAGTACATTAATAATTTAATCTAACCCCCCACCGATATGAAAGACTTCAAAGAATACAAGACTCTGGGCACAGCCTGGAATAAATTAGCTATTACTACCGCAGGAAGTGAAGCTGAATTTTTTTATTTAAAAAATTGCTTCAAGCACCTCAACTTCAAGAGATGGGCCGAATTCAATGATTGGCTGGAAGCTCATAAGGACATATTACCTTCGGTCAAGAAAATTATTACAGCTAACCCATCTCATCTATCAGGCGCTATATTTTTATCCGAAGGCAAAATGCTAAAATTCTATTTAGGAATCGCCGACGAGTTTTTTCCACCCAGTCAAGAAACAGATTTTTGGGCGCGTTTAATTAACGAAAACAACCCAGAATTATCGCTAGAAGCGCTAAACAGAATACTGCCTTACGAAAAAGACACGGCAGTACTAAGAAAAGCTTACTTGATATACGGCGATCAAATGCCAATCATTGGGAGGATATTAAGCAAGACTGAATGTCTGGAAGATATCGAATTCATCCAAACCCGGGCACCAGAATATTTCCAAAAAAATCTGATGACGATAGCTGAAAAAGCTTTCTCGATATCAAATCGGGGAGCAAAAAGTTATTTTGAGACCTGCTATCAAACTAGAAAAATCAATGTCGTGGAATGGGTTACAATAAAACAACTCTTCCGAGAAACAGAAAAGGCTATGGCACTAAGCGATGCTAACGGAAAATTTAATAAGCTGATTATAAAATATCAGAAGATTAAATCGACTGAGGAAAAACAAATTGTTATTGAGGACATTTGTTTTCAGGCTAAAACCATTGAGGACTTCTCTCTGCTACTAGAAGCAGCCGAAAAGAATCAATTGGGACTAACTTTTTCCCGGGCCGTTGTCGACGCTTTTTTCAGATGTTGTTTTCAGGAACGACCACTAATAACTATTTACCGCCAAATTAAAGATCAGGCGATTAAGAGTTATTTTGTTGGGAGTCTCTTCAACCAGAAAATCCCCTTTAAGTCTTTAGACTTTTTATTCAACCAGAGCCAGGATGATCCGGAATTTTCTCAGATAATTTTAAAGCTAATGATCGAGGCTGCGGACAACACCGAACACTTCCTGGTATTACTTAATAAAGGTCAACTCGATGAATCCCAGGAATTATCATTGCTGTCGGAAATAAAACATCGAAAGAGTGGAGTTGTTTTTTGGACCAGGGTTTTGAGACAAGCTCGACCAAAAAGTCGACTAGAAGCTTCTGCCACCAATATTGTGGAGAAAGCTTTTAGAACAAGGACTTTTAAACAGACCTATGATTTGTACCTGCAAGAAACCAACAAAGAAGGAAAGGTCGGGACTTTAATGTTGAAAGTTCTAGTGAAAGTTATCAAAAACAAAGATGAGTTAAAAAAATTTCTATTCATAGCCCCAAAAGAAATGGAAACATTAGCGCTGGAAGCCAGGGCCAGAATCGCCCAGAATGAAGATGAACTAGAAGAAATTCTATTAATAGCCCCCAGAAAAAGCCAAGCTTTACGCTTGGCTAAAATAAAGATGGGGTTTTTATTAAAAAAATCTCGACTCTAATCTCAACCAAAAAAGGCATCAAAAACAGATGCCTTTTTTATTTACCCAAAAAATGTGAGCGGGTAAGCGGAATCGAACCGCCATCTTCAGCTTGGGAAGCTAACATAATAACCACTATACGATACCCGCAAAAACTATTGACGAATCTTAGGTGTCACCCAAAATCCCATATACTTACCCCGTAACAAGCGCCACTGAGCATCCAGACACGGCAGAGCACCAAAGAAAATAATCGTCACTGGAACTGTCACCCATTCCAAAACTACTAAAATATTTTTGAAAGCGCTGAAACCCTTTGGTCGCTTCGGCAAGAGAATGGTAGAAATAGTGGCCGACAAAATCATCCCCACTAATGCCAAATTCATCAGATTAGTACTAATCGCCGGCAGATTACCAGATAAGACAGTGGAATTAAATCGATCACCGCCCAAAAGCATTGGCATCCAACCAACTACCGCAATAATCAGGGCGCTGGTTGCCCAAGAATAAAAACCATAGATTTGAACTAAGATGTGGCCAACCATTACCTTGTGATCTACTTCTTTCCATTTTTTAGCGGTGTTGAAAATCAAATAAGGCACGTTCTCACTACCCCAAGCCCAACGTCTCTGCTGTTTATATAAACTCTTAACCGAATCCCAAAAACTAGCGCCCATAGTAGTATCCATAAAGACCGGAAAATACAAAGGCTCGACCCGATAATTACCATTGTAAAACAAGAGGCAATTCCAGAAAATTCGAGAATCCTCTGAGACCATATTAACCGACCAAAAACCAATATCAATCAAGGCCTTCCAAGTCATGGAATGAGACGAATAGGTCGCCAATTTTTCCGGACGGATTTGTTGCATCATCTGCCAAAAAGTATTAGAAGACGAGGCCACCCGAGCAAAGAATGGCGCTTGCCAAACATTATTATGATAAATTGGAATTGGTTGGTAACTAGCATGGTAAGGATCAGGCACGGTTAAAAAGGTATGGGTTAATTTAAAAAAGTAACCGGTAAAAACCACTGTATCGATATCAAAAACACTTACCAAAATTCTATTATAATCGATTCCTGCAGGATCAATAATTTCAGCTTTCACTTTCTTGGATCCCCAAGCTTGGTTAGCCCCCTTACCCTTCAACTCGCCCTCAATATCCCCCGGATGATAAGTAACTAAAAAATTACGGAAGAAATGAGAAAATTCAGCCGCAATAGCTTGTCCCTTTTTTTGCGCCTCAGCCATACCAGTTCTCTCCTCCAGTGCCAAAACGACAATCATACTTTGAGCTGGATAACCATCTTTGATTAAAGAATTAAAAGCTGTTCGGATGATCTCCAAATCTTCAGCATAAACCGGCAGGATAATTAAATGGATAATGTCCTCCCAGGACATACCTTGTTTGCATAAAGGTTTTTGTTGTCTATCAATCTCCATTGTTTTGCTGTCAGCATCCAGATAACTAACCGCTAATTCCCGACATTTCTTTTCCCAATCAACCAACTTATTCTGCTTCATCTTGCGATATCCAGCAATTAAATAAATTGCCAAAAACAAAACTAAGAGCAGCCAATAAACATCAAAGGCAATTAAAAAATAAGCCACCCAAATCGGCTTAAAATAAGAAAAAACTATAAGTACTAGGAGGGTGCCAATGGACAAAGCTCCCGGGAATATTTCTAAAGTTCGATAGATTTTCCGTTCGCGACCAAAAAGATCTGTCGCCTTACCCACCTTGAGATAATTCATAATTATAGGTAAAAAGTCTATAAAATTATTTTATAGACTTTAGAAAAAATAAAACTTAAAACTGAATGGTATCTCCTTCTTTTAGCTTTTTTTCCTCATCGCTGTCAATATCAGCCAATTTTTCTGTCCTAGGATCCACCTTAATCTCTCTTCCTCTAAAATCAACTGGCTTAGAATTAGTCAGATCATTAAGTGACAAGGGCTTAACTGATGATTCTTCTTTGATAATAGTTTGGCCACTAGCCGGGCTCCATCTTTGTTTCATTTCAGCTAATTCCGCTTGCTTAGCCTTCCGTCTATTTTCTAATTCATTATTTTTATTGACGCGATTTTTTTCCAAGCACTCCTTGCAATATACGGGACGGATACCATCGGGTTCAAAAACCGTCTTAGTTTCTTTGCCACATCCCGAACAAATAGCACTAAATTTTCGCGCATCATCAATTTCTTTTTTTGGCTCAACTTTTACGAATAATTGTGGCCGAGGAACGATAACCGTTGGGTTTGGCGGTAAACCAACAACTACAGACTGAGGTTGATAAATTGGAGTTGGAGCTGGTACTGGAGTTGGAGCCGGAGTATTAACTACCGGAGCAGCCACCACTAGCTTGAGCAGAGGAACACCATTTTTTTTATTCTCTCGAGCAGTCTCTAAACAGTCCTTACAATATACTGGACGCACACCATCAGGTTTAAAAACTGTTTTAGTTTCTTTACCACAACTAGAACAAATAGCCGTAAACTTGCGCGCATCTTCCGCGTCTGATTTGAAGCTGGTTGAACTATCGCCTTTAGCGTCTTTCTTACCAGAGGAGGCATCCTCATCGTCAGCATCATGCCAACGCAAGATTTTCTCTTCCACTTCATCTTTTTCACTAGCATAAACTAAGCGGGAGTTGGCAATAACATTTTCCGTGTTGCCAGTTTTTTCTTCCTCTGGCAGTGGTGGTAAACCTCGAGCCGAGAAAGGATCAGAAGAAACACCATCAATCATCAGCTTTAAATACATTTCATACTTAGGCAAATTAACCAAGTCTTCTTCGGTAAAAGTTGGGGTAAATTCTCGTACCAATTCTTCCGCATCAGCCGCCCCAACCCGAAAAACAATCATGGTACCAACATTACCGAAAACTGCCGGTTTCACCTTCTCGGATAATTGCTCAATGTATTGATGAGCCATAATCAAACAAAGGCGATATTTCCGGGCTTCCGACAAAATACTGGCAAAACTATCGGTGGAAAAATTTTGAAATTCGTCGATATATAAATAGAAGTCTTCGCGCTCCTTTTCTGGCATATCAACTCGACTCATGGCTGCCAATTGAATTTTAGTAACCATCATCGCACCCAACAAAGCCGAATTATCTTCACCAATCCGGCCCTTACTCAAATTCATAATCAAGATCTTGCTGCCATCCATAATTTCCCGCATATCCAGAGAAGACTTAACCTGACCCACAATATTTCTCATAAAAGCAGTCGACAAAAACTGACCAACTTTGTTCTGAATTGGCGAAACAGCTTCTGAAGCAAACTTGTCAGCATAAGAAGCAAATTCTTTTTCCCAAAATGATTTAACTACCGGGTCCTTAATGTTGGCCACCACCTTTTTTCGAAATGGTTTGTCAGACAAAATCCGAACTACTCCCAAAAGAGTTGATTCAGGATAATCTAAAATAGCTAAAATAGCATTACGTAAAATATATTCTAACCGAGGGCCCCAAGAGTCAGCCCAGAGTTTCTGAAAAACACCAATCAAACCAGAGGCCACTAAGTGACGCAGATGCGGTTCAACTTGCTCTACCACGTTAAAAGCAATCGGATATTCAATATCTGAAGGATTGAAATAAATGACATCCTTGATTCGCTCATCCGGAATAAATTCAATAATTTTTTCCGCTAAATCACCATGGGGATCAACTACCGCCACGCCATGCCCGGCCCGAATATCATCGATGATCATGTTTTCCAAAATAGTTGATTTACCCATACCGGTTTTTCCGACCAGGTACATGTGGCGGCGGCGGTCATCTTTTTTGATACCAAAACGACGCATTTGATTGCGAAAAGTCGTCTGGGCAAAGAAAGTAATATCACTCATATCTTATTTAAGCTATTAATAAATTTAGAAACCTATCAAGCCGGGAGTAATCATGGATTGCATTTGACCTTGCAAATCTTTAATCCAAGTTGGTAAGTAAAGTAAACTAACGACCGTTGAGAGAATAATAAATATCCAAAGAATAACGCCCATTACTTTTTTCCAAAAGATATAGCGTCTAACATAACTAATTTTAGCTAAAAGCTCCTCACTCAGCTCTAAGTTCTTCTGTGTTAAAGCTAAATTCTTTTCTAATAAAGCTTTAAGCTCCAAATTATTATCAACCTTAACTGGAGTCACTGGAGCTGGAGATAATTCTTCTTTTTTCATATTATTATATTTAGCGCCAAGCACAAAGCTTAACGTACTTTTTTCCAATTACTACCAGACCATCCATGTCTTTACTACTATAAGACTTTTCTGCTTTAAATTCGGGATTAACTAATTCCGTATCAGCCTTAAACTTCTGCAGATACCACTTGTCAGCACCAGCCAATAATTTACCCATTGATTCCACGTCTTTTTCCGACAGAAGGACCGGCAAAATAGTAGTTCTAAATTCATAAGGCAAACCGCTTTCTCTTATTATTTTAACAGATTCCTTGATTTTTTGAAAGTTCATATTAATTCCGGTCACCAATTCATATTTATCTTCCGGAGCCTTCAGATCCATAGCCAGATAATCAATTAAGTTAGCTTTTAATAACTTCTTAATCATCTCCGGATTTGTCCCATTAGTATCCAACTTAACAGCATAACCTAAATCTTTTATCTTCTTAATAAACTCTGGCAGATTAGCCTGGATAGTCGGCTCACCGCCAGTGATAACTATGCCGTCTAATTTCCCGGCGCGTTTTTCCAAAAAATGAAAAAGGTCATCCTCAGAATACAAAGAAGGATTATTATCCTGCTCTTTACTCCGAGGATGACCCGCGGTATCTTTTTTATCTGACTCTGTTTCTTTACTGGGCCAGACAAGCGATGGGTTGTAACAAAATTGGCACCGAAAGTTGCATCCAGACGTAAATACGATAGCTGCTACTTTTCCCGGATAATCAATCAGGGTTAGCTTTTCCAGGCCGCCAATTAACATAAGCTGTTAGCAAAATTGTTTTTCGTCAATCTTAAAAGTTTTGCGATCCTTGTACTCAGCCGCCTTTCCTTTGTTATAATTTTTGACTGGAGTTAACCAGCCAACCACGCGGCTGTAAACGATACATTCCTGTCTTTGTAGCTTTGTTGGAGCCATATTTTTATTGCTGATCTTTTGGGAGAATAGTTCTCTCTCCAGACCTTTAGCTTACTATAATTATATAATATTTTTATCTTTTTTACTAGGCCTCACAGCAAGAAGAGTCATTAACAACCTCCACCGAATTAAAGCCGATTGCTTCGTCACATTTAGGACAATATTTGTGTTCTCCGGCCAAATAACCATGAACCGGACAAATCGAAAATGTCGGGGTAATGGTAAAATAAGGCAGGTGATAACCATAGACAATCTTTTTAACTAAATTCTTGGTAGCCTCTGGGTCTCGAATTCTCTCTCCAATATAACCATGGAGCACGGTACCGCCAGTATATTTAGTCTGCAGGTCATCCTGCAAATCAAGCGCGGAAAATAAATCATCGGTAAAGCCCACTGGCAAGTTGGAAGAATTGGTGTAATAAGGGTCAGAACCATCTTCTTTCACTGCCCGGTTATTAGCAAAAATCATATCAGGATAAACCTCTAAGTCCTTCTTGGCAAAACGGTAAGTACAACCTTCGCCTGGAGTCGCCTCTAAATTATATAGATTGTTAGTTTCATTCTGATAATCCATTAAGCGTTCGCGCATAAAATCTAAAATTTCAGCGGCAAAATCATGGCCCTCGCTGGAAGCGATATCAGTTCCCAATAAATTTAACGCCGCCTCATTCATGCCGTTGATACCAATAGTATTAAAATGGTTTTTCCAAAACGAACCAAAGCGAGTATAAATATTATCCAAATAGTGTTTGGAGTAAGGATACAAGCCATCATCAGTTAATTTTTCAATAACTTTGCGCTTGATTTCCAAGCTCTCTTTAGCTAAATCCATTAAGATGACTAAACGGTCCTTAAATTCTGCTTTATCTTTAGAGAGGAAACCTAAACGAGCCAAATTAATAGTTACTACTCCCAAACTACCAGTTAAAGGGTTAGCGCCAAACAAGCCGCCACCGCGCTTCCGCAATTCTCGATTATCTAAACGGAGACGACAACACATCGAACGAGCATCATCTCTGTCCATATCGGAATTAACGAAGTTAGAGAAATAAGGTACGCCATATTTAGCGGTCATCTCCCACATTGGCTTCAAACACTCCCTGTCCCAGTCAAAATTCTTATCAATATTATAAGTTGGAATTGGGAAAGAAAATACTCGACCGGTAGAATCACCAGCTAACATCACCTCGGCAAAGGCTTTGTTAAACATATCCATTTCTGCTTGAAAATCCTTATATTTTTCCGGCATCACCTGACCACCAATCACCACGTTTTCTTCACCAATCATCTTAGAAGGAGTGACATCTAAGGTAACATTGGTAAATGGAGTTTGGAAGCCTACCCGAGTTGGCACGTTAACGTTAAACACAAATTCCTGCAGACATTGTTTAGCATCCTTGAAGGTTAAATTATCATAACGGATAAACGGAGCTAGATAAGTATCAAAGTTAGCAAAAGCTTGAGCTCCAGCTGCCTCACCTTGCATGGTATAAAAGAAATTAACAATTTGACCGAGTGCCGTTCTAAAATGTTTTGGTGGTTTGCTCTGAGTCTTTTCTTCGACGCCGCCAAAACCTCTAATCAATAAATCTTTTAAATCCCAGCCACAACAATACGGGGCCAGTAAACCCAAATCATGAATATGAAAATCACCTTTAACATGAGCATCTCTGATACTGGCTGGATACATTTTATTGAGCCAATATTTAGCCGAAATAGCCGAAGCTAAATAATTATTTAAACCCTGGACTGAAAAGCTCATGTTACTATTCTCTTTCAAGCGCCAATCAGCCCGACCCAAATAATCCTCCATCAACTTCTCATCAGTACTAGCTGAAATGTCTCGCAACTGACGATGTTGATCCCGATACAAGATATAAGACTTAGCCATTTTAATCTGGCGGTTGATAATCAGAGTTTCTTCCACGATATCCTGAATCTCTTCCACGGCTGGAATGCTGTGATAATGAAACTTTTTAGAAATTCGTTGTAACACCTCTTCTGTCAACTTATTAGCTAACTTCTCAGGATGCTCCAAGCCGACTGCTTCAGCTGCCTTAAAGATGGCTTCGGTGATTTTAGTCTGATCAAAGTCAGAAATCTCTCCGGACCGCTTGATAATCTTAGTAATCATTTCTTTCTTAGGGCTCATAAGGGTAATAAAATAATGTATGTATGTAAATTTATTTTTTGCTGTTTTTTCCTCCCAAAAGCTTGTTCAACTCCCGTTTAAACTCCTGGACGTTCTTAAAAGATTCATAAACCGAGGCATAACGGATATAAGCTATCTGATCAACCTTCTTAAGGTTCTTCATAACTATCTTTCCTACGTCCTGAGAACTAACTTCGTTAGTTTTGAGAGCTTGAATATCACGCTCGATCATGTGAATCAACTTTTTGAACTTGTCGTCACCGATTCTTTTCTCGCTGGCCTTTTTTAACCCAGAAATCAGTTTGTCTCGACTATAGGCCTCACGTCGACCATCACGTTTAATCAAAGAAACATCTAAAATCTCCAATTCTTCATAAGTCGAAAAACGAAAGGCGCATTTTAAACATTCACGGCGACGGCGAATCGACAGGCCGTCGGTAGCCACCCGGGAGTCTAAAACCTTAGTATCGGGATGATAGCAAATAGGACATTTCATAAAGATTTAAACTAAGCCAAGATGATAATTAAAAGCTTTTTTAATGATTTTACAAATTTCATCAAATATGACGAATTAACTACATCTAGTGGCTTGATTTACGACGCTACCACAATATATTGTACAAGAGTTATTATAGCAAAAAAAGGAAGCGGCGACAACGCTCAAATTTTGTCTGATTTTAGACGCCTTTTTAGAGCCCAAAGAGTTATCCACAAGGATCCTTAGATTATCTCTATAATTATTTTTAAAATCTTTTAAAAACTAAAAGCCCCCGTTAATTCATGGGGGCTTTTATAAAATAATTGGTGCACAATTTAGAACTTAAACAGATCCGAGAATTTACCAATAATTGGTAGTGGTTGTTGTTTACCAGAGGCAGCATTGCTGATACCCATAATTAACAACACCAATGTTCCCAAGCTTAATATCCAGTTAATTGAATACCAAAGATAAAATGGCATGATGCGACCCACCACATTTAAGATGACGACCAACAAAAACAATACTAAACCTTGCTTGGTGTGATACTTAACAAAAGAATCTTTCTTAGCATCGCCAGTCAAAAGCGGCACGAAAAACAAAATGTAAGCAATGATAGCCATAGTTACATTTGGTTTATTAGAGGTGGGTGCGACAGGATTTTGTGATATAAAAATTAAGTTAAATAATAAGCTATTATCTAGATTATTTTAAGTATACCATAATTCAAGTTTTTAATATACAAAAAAATAGGGGTTTCATTCCCTATTTTATCTAATCTTACATCATCTTTTTCCGAATAAACGCCGGGACACTGAGCTCCTCATCTTCATCGTCATCGCTCTTCTTAGTTGGATCCTTAGCAGCTAACCGAGATGGCTCAGATTTAGCTTCGGCCACTTTTTCTTTTTTTTCAAACCAAGAGAAATTTAAATTAGAATTCTTAACCTCCTTGGAACTATCTTTTTCTATTGGTAACTCTCGCTCCTTTTCTTCTTCCTTCTTCATAAAAGGATTAGAAAACGATCTAACCGGGGCCTCTACTGGAGAAAAATCATTGGTTGCTGGTTTTTCTCGATCGCTAAACCCAGTAGCCACAATAGTCACCTTCAATTCATCCTTCAGGCGCTCATCAATGACAGCCCCGAAAATAATTTTAGCATCTTCATCAGCCAATGAATTAATAATCCGAGCGGCTTCAGACACTTCCATCATACTTAAATCAGGGCCACCGGTAATAGTGAAGACAATTCCCTTAGCCCCATTAATTGATGTTTCCAGCAAGTTAGAATTAACTGCTGCTCGAACGGCCTCTTCTGCCTTGTTTTCACCACTAGCCTGACCAATACCCATCAAAGCTGAGCCGGTGTTAGCCATAATAGCTCGGACGTCATTAAAGTCGGCATTAACAATGCCCGGAACGGTAATAATTTCGGCAATACCTTGAACGCCCTGACGCAAAATATTATCAGCAATTTTAAAAGAATCTAATAAAGAAGTTCGTTTATCAATAATCGATAATAATTTTTCATTAGCCACCGTAATTATAGTATCGACCTGAGTTGACAGTTCATCATAACCGCGATCAGCGATTCGTTTTCTTTGACCACCCTCAAAAGAAAAAGGTTTAGTGACTACCGCAATAGTTAAGGCGCCTAAGTCTTTAGCAATTTGAGCAATGAGAGGTGAAGCGCCAGTTCCAGTGCCACCCCCCATACCACAAGTAATAAAAACCATATCTGAGCCTTTCAAAAGATCTCTAATTTCTGATTGAGATTCTTCGGCCGCCTGATGACCTAAATCCGGGTTCATACCAGCACCTAAACCACGAGTAACAGTTTTACCAATATGTAACTTAATATCCGCCTTATTATTATGTAAAGCTTGAACATCAGTATTGATAGCAATAAACTCGACCCCCTGAATTCCTTCTTCTACCATGCGATTAACGGCGTTACCACCGGCACCGCCGACACCAACGACCTTAATTTTGGCAAAGGTTTCAGCTATTGGTTTAACTTCTGGCATATATATCTTGATTAATAATTATTTAACTTTACTCCGGCATCTTATCTTAGTAAGCTAAAAAATTCAACCCTAAAGCTATTGGGGCATCATTTTGCCAATGAATCCTTTAACTTTACTAAAAGCATTACTTAAATTCTTTTTCAGAGGATTGGGAGTTGAACCAGTCAAAGAATGACCACCCCAAGCTACTAAGCCTAAGGCTGTTAAAAATTCCGGACCGCGAGCCCTGTCAATGGCAATTTTAACATTTTTAGCCTCACCTAAAGACACGGGCAAACGGAGTTTACGTTTAGCTGTTTCTACCACCCCCTGAAGCATAGACCCACCACCAACTAAAACTGCTCCAGCTGGTAGCATCCCGGAACGATCAATCTTCTTTAATTCTTCATCAACTTTTTCAAAAATTTCTTCCACTCGAGCTTCAACAATTTCCGCAACATACTTCAAAGAAATCAGACCAATATTATCGCTAATCTTCTCTTCTTTAACTAATTGGCTAATATCCACCTCATCCTTTTTGGTAAAAACCTCTGATTCAGAATGACCATATTCTATTTTAATTCTCTCAGCTAGATTAATCGGACAACGCAGACCAATGGCAATATCATTAGTAATATGATCAGAACCAATTGGCAAAATAGCAGTATGAAGCAGATTGCCTTCTTCATAGACCGACAGACTGGTAGTGGTAGCCCCCATATTAATCAGAGCCACCCCCAAATCCTTTTGCCGATTATCAAAAACAGTTTCTGCTACTGCCAAGGAAGACAGAACTAATCCTTCGATATCTAGGCCCGTGCGATAAATCGCTTTGGTTAAATTTTTAATCTGATTACTTAATCCCAAAATAATTAAAGTTTCCACTTCCAGACGAACACCACTCATACCAATAGGATCTTTAATGTCCTCCTGATTATCAATGGTAAACTTAATTGGAATAACATGTAAAATTTCATAGTTGTTAGGAACGACCATCGACCGAGCGGCTTCAATAGCGCGCTCCACATCATGTTCATCAATTTCACCGTCACTCTTAGAGACAACCACTACGCCCTTACTCTTTTCACATTTAATCTTGGGGCTATTAATACTGACCCAAACGCTTTCCAATGGTACGCCCACCAAGCGTTCTGCCTTTTCGAGGCAAGCCGAAATTGAGGAAGTCGCATCTTCAATGCTGTTAACATTACCCTTGGAGACACCCATAGTTAAAACCGACACAGCGCCAATAATCTGAATTTCTTCAGTTTCAAAACCTTGGACTTTTTGACCGATAACTAAACGGATATTGGTTGAGCCAATATCAAGACCAGCGATTATTTCCTCCTTCATAAATCGAATCGGTTTATATTAATTTGTATATTTTAATTATACTAGAAAACTACAAAATTGCCAACTATTTCAGACACCTAAGAGGCCCAAATACCAATCAATGAGCGACTGACCAAAAAATAGCGCAATAACCGAGCCTAAAGCCAAGAAAACTCCCAAAGGCAACTTAGTTTTCAGCTTCTTTCCCCAAACAATAATCATCACTATTCCGGTTATTCCTCCTAACATATAGGAAATAAAAATAGCGGCTAAGAGTAAATGCCAATTGGGAAAAATTAATCCCATCAGCCCCCCCAACCAAATATCCCCCTCACCGATACCCTTCTCCCGAGTCAATAAAAATTGCAGACCAAAAAAACTAGCACCAATAACCACGCTCAGCAGGATATTCCAGAAATTATAACCCAAGATCAAGTCCAAGCTGAAAATAACCACCGCGCTCCAGATAATCGCCGGAAGTGAAATCAGGAGCCAACGGACATCAAAGATAAAAATAATGGTCATAATGGCAATGGCCCACCAACCAGCCAGCAGATACCAAGCCTTAGCACCAGTAAATACCCAAACGTAAAAATCTAGAGGAGAATAAGCGAAACCAGCCCCATAGAATTTGATGAATACCAAGGCAAACAAAACTCCCACTATAAACTCTACCAATGGGTATTGGACGGCAATCGCTTTATGGCAATGCCGACAACGACCTTTCAAAATTAACCAACTCAAAATCGGGATATTATCAAACCAAGAGATTTGATGATGACATTTGGGACAAAATGATCGCCCGAGAAGAGTTTCTTCTTTATAAAGTCGCCAAACTAAACAATTAAGAAAACTGCCGATAATTAAACCAAAGGCCAAAGAGAAACCTAAAAAAAGATAAACCATATAAAATAATTATGTTGTTTGTTTAATTTTTATCAGATAATAATCAATTGCGGCCCGATAAGCCCCGGGATAACGGCCACCTTGAAACCCGCCAGTCCTAGACGATAAGCACCAGAACATAAGGTTCGAGCAAAAACTAAAATAGCATCAAACGGCAAAACCAATAGAGGAAATGATCTGCGAATAATTATCTGCCGCGGCCAATCATTATGATTGTAATTGAATTTCGCAATAGCTGTAAAATCTTTTAAATAATATCGTGCTTGAATTTGAGCCCAAGGCAACCATTTAGTTTTAAATATATTACATTGATAATTATCATAATTCGGCTCATGGTTTAAAACCAATGGGCTGGCAACGGCCACCACAAAATGAGGTAACCCCAAAAATGATATTTTATCTCGTCGAAAAAAACATCTCTTTTTTGGCCAAAGGGAACTTATAATCTTTTTCCCGTTCCATATCGGCCAAATAAATTCATAGGCAGCAATATTCTTATTTTCAGCTAATATTCGCAGATTTTTTTGTAATTTAGGAGATAAATATTCGTCCGCATCAATTTGCAAAATCCAATCGCCCCGTGCCTGAGCAAAAGAAAATGGTCGATGAGGCTCAGCCTCTCCGATAAATTCTCGCTCAAAAATACGAGCGCCATACTTAGCTGCAATCACTAAAGTTTGATCAATGCAGGGCCCATCATGAACTACAATTATTTCGTCTACAACATCCTTTAAGCTATCCAAACAACGAATGATCAAATTTTCTTCATTGTGCAGTACTAAACAGGCTGAGATTTTTATTAGTGCCATAAATTTTATTTGACAGTTGAATTTTTTATACTCTCAATTAATTCGGCTGGAATGTTTTTATTAACATCTAAAACTATCGCCGCATTCAAAAACCTTAAAGTATTAGAGTGGTCTCCAGACTGATTATAAAGTAAGGCTAAAGAATAGGGCCAAACATAATCACCGGGATGTCTTTCAAAGGCTCGTAAATTATACCAAATAGCCATCTCTAAATCACCGCGCATAAAATAAGTATCGGCAATCTTCTTGTAGGAATTTAAGTCGTTTAAATTAAGCCGATAGGCGGCGCGATAATTGGCTTCAGCCAAAACATAGTCTTGCTCTTGAAAATAAATTCCTCCTAGCTCTTGAAAAATTAAACTCTGATAAAAGGCTACTGACTTTTCCGCCCAACTCAAAGACTCTGGAGGGTTTTGCGGTGCCGGTAAAAGCTCTAAAGCCTTTTTTAAATCAGCGATAGCCAAGTCATTCTTTTGCCCCAGCACATAAAACTTAGCTCGAGCCAAATAATTTTTAGGTAATTCCGGACTCAAATCAATTATCTTTTGATAATATTCTTCGGCCTGCCCATAATCACGGAGCAAGGTATAAATTTTAGCCTTTAAATAATAGTTGTCATAATTTGTTTGAACCAAACTGGGCAAAACATTTTTCAATTCTCTTCGTAGGAGATTAACAATAGTGGGATCAATCACTTTTTCTAAATCATAAGGCAGAGCATCAATTAAATAATAAGTATAATTAAAATCAACCTGCCCCGACTCTTTGATTTTCTGATAATAGAATAAAGCCTTAGGATAATCCGTTTGAGCTAAAACCTGGCGCATCTCCATAAAGTAATTATCAGCCACCAAGGACTTAAATTCTAAAGAAATCTGACGACTCGAAAAAACCAGGGCCAAAATGATAATCATCGCCTTAATCCACCCTCTTAGCCTAACCGGAAAATCACCCCCCAGATTACCATCTAATTGGACAGAAATAGCCGCTACGATGGCAAAATAGGCCCAGAAATAGACCTCAGTGGCAACTACTGAGAAGCCAAAGAGCAAGGACACCAACAACCCCAAAATTGAGACAATCAAGGCCTCCGACAATAGATGATATTGAGCCTTAGTGCGATTGCGGTGAGCCCATCTAAAAAAACTAGTATAAATCCAAACATAGAAGCTAAGACTAATAATTCCTCCTGTTAGCAGAATATCTAAAATTAAATTATGGGCTCGATTAGTGGTGGCATTGACAAACCCACTTCTAGCCCAATCGACTTTGTAATATTTGATAAACTCATCTCCTTGGTTTTCCAGACCATAACCCAAGAGCGGTTTTTGGGCGATTGATTTTATCGCTCCAGACCAAAAATTAACTCGAGCCGAGACACTGCCCTCACTAAAATTAGTTAGACCTTTGACGCGACTCGCGACATAAGAACTCTGAGAGGCAAAGACAATAATCATTGCCAATGACAAGACTGAGATTAGTACCACACCTCGCTTTCGAGGACCAGAAAGACGGGGCCACAGTGGCGCTAGACAATAGAGTAACAACAGGGCTAGGGCTACCAAGAGTCCCAACCAAGCAGCTCGGCTACCAGTGATAATAATAGTTACCAATTGAAATAATAATAGAATACTTAAGATAAACCGAGACCAGAAGGATTGATAACGTCTTAAACCATAAATAGTTAAAGGAATAACTAGTAATAAATATGACCCGAGATAATTAGGCTGACCCAAAGTAGAAGTCACTCGATGAGTCACAAAAGGTGGCTCGGTCCAAGCGATAAAATCAATTCCCAAAATCTGCAAAACTCCATATAAACAAACCAGGAATGAAGAACTCATAATAACCCAGAAGATTCTATTCAATCTCTTCTCTAGATTGTCTGCTGCAACGAGATTATAAAATAATAAAAAGAACCACCAGACATAGAATAATAAAGTGCGGTAACCTTGTTGGCGATCACTCAGACTAGAATAACTATTACTGGGATTGCTTGAAAAAAATAAAGCAATAGCCGAGAAAATTATCAAAGCCAAAACTGGATATAGATAGCGACCCGAGACTCTGGAGCGACTAGCAAAGAACAAAGCCTTAACCAAGATCAATAAAAACAAAACATAGATCAAGAATCGGAAAATAACTACTTTATTAAGCTCAAAGACATTATCTGTCTTTAAAAACCAAGCCATCGCCAATGGAATAGCTAAAAATACCGCCAAATAAGTTAACTCAATTAGCATTTCCAGCACCTTTTGACCATGAAATTCTCCCCATTTAATTGTTTTCATACCTTTTTATTATACCATAAAAATTAAACAAAAAACCACCAGAAGACATAAAAAAAGACTATTCCATTGGAACAGCCTTTTTAGATTTTGAATTATTATTGGTTAATAATTCAGAGTTTTAATTTTCCATTGACCATTAGCCATGGCTAATATATAAATCTTATGATTTATATATTCCACGTCAAAGCAATTTTGGCTTGCAATGATGACAGTTGAGTTGCCATTTAAATTATTCTTATAAGTCATTCTGACGCCATTCTCATTGGCCATCAAAAGCTTATCGCCATCTGATGATAGGGACCTAGAAGATCCATTGTAAGGAGTTCTAACATAGTTAATGCCAGCTCCTATCAAATACAAATCATTGCCAAAATAATAATGATCAGTAGTGCTCATTAGAAAACTACCAGAAGGGGTCTTTTCTAACCTATTACCACTATTGCCATTATTATATTCGAATATTTCATTTACTTTTTCGATTGAATTATTCGAAAAAACAAACAACGCTGGACGTTCAACATGGTCTGCCGGAGACATATAGCTCCCAGCAATATAGAGTTGATTAGGCCCATTATAAGCATTCATTCCTAAAAATGAAGCATCAACTAGCTCGGCTTTTTTAACAAAATTATCATTAACTAGTTGGAGAATAAATCCAACGTGACCACTATATCCCACTATACCTACACCTCCTGTAATAAAGATCTGGCCGTCATAGCCCCAAACGCGACATAAAACTCCAGCACAAGGAACCGATTTTGACGTCCAATTAACACCGTCGTAATGCAGAATTAAGCTATTTCCAACCGCCCAAGCCTCATTAGCTGAAACTGGAAATACTGAAAATAAAGGTGATGGGGCAACATACTCCAGTGTTTGGCCATTTTTGATGACCACAATTTTTTGCCCAACGGCATAAACTGAGCCATCAGGTGCAACGGCCATATCATTAAAATGATCACTGCTAGAATAGATTTCTATTAAAGCATTGTTAACAGCGTTATTATGATTAATACTTTTTTCTAACGTTGAATTTTCTTGAACCACTTGATCTTTCGATTGGGGTGATTCAATTTTTTCTTTTTTACAACTCATAAAAAGCATCACCAAAGACGCTATAACGAATACTGATAATCCGAATAATTTTTTCATTTTTTTAAATTTAAGGTTAATACTAATATTTATTGATTTTGAATTAATCGCTAAGTCTACCTGAGACAGATAAACTCGGCGATTAATTCAATTTAACCTTATTTTTCAACGAACTAATAACAAAACCATTGTATCATAATATGATGTTTATGTCAATGGCACCAAAAAGAGCCCAATATTGAGCTCTTTTCTTGTTTAATAACTAACTATTTGATATTAAATCTTCTTCTTCAAATTATTCCAAACTACCAGTAGCGGTGAAGCCAAAAAGATAGAGCTATAAGTACCAAAGAAAATACCGACGAACAAAGCCAGAGCAAAATATTTAATAGAAGAGCCACCGAAGAGCACAATAGACATTAAAACAAACATCACGGTCATGGAGGTATTAATAGATCGGGTTAAAGTCTGATTAACGCTTCTGTTAATGGTATCCTCAAAGTTATCAGCTGACTTCGGTAAATTTTCTCTAATACGATCAAAGACCACAATAGTATCATGCACACTGAAACCTAAAACGGTCAAAACCGCCGCCACAAAAGAAGTGTTAACTTCCACGCCCCAGACTTTACCTAAAAGAGCAAAAAAACCAATAACGATAACGGTATCGTGAAATAAGGCAATCAAAGTTGCCACGCCATATTTCCAAGAAGCGATTGGCTTAGATACCTTACGAAAGGCATAGGAAATATACAAACTAATAGCAATCAAAACTAAAATAATAGCAGAAATAGCTTTCTTTTGTAATTCCTGTCCGATCGACGGACCAATACCGGTAAAGTTTAATTCTTCAAAACCAGTAGTAGCTACAACGGTAGTGCTAGTTCCCTTATTTTCAGCTTTAACTGGGTTTTTGCCATCATTCAACTTCTTCAAAGAAACCAAAACCTTTTGATGAACGTCTTCGCTACTGTCTTGGAAGCGTAAGATAAAAGAATTTTCTGATGGCTGAACTGACAAACTATTTAATTTCAAATCTTTAACCGAGTCAGAAACTTCAATCACATTAGGCTTATTAGCACCAAATTTAACCTCCAGTAAACTACCCCCGGTAAAATCAATGCCTAACTTTAAGCCCCAAGTAGAAATAAAGACAATTGCCGTGACAAAAAGGACCACCGAAATACTAATCCAAATTTTTCTTTTTTGTATAATTTTATACATAATATTGAGATAGAGTCAGACGGCAGCTCATTATTTGAGCTCAGTGGCCGGCACAACTTCTTTTTTGTTTTTAACACTAGTAATCAACCAATGATATTTAGTTAACCATTTATTAGACATAAGCTTCAAGAAATTTCGAGTGACAAAAATAGCGGTGAACATTGAAATAATAACACCCAATAATAAAGTAACGGCGAACCCTTTGATCACACTGGTAGAAAATTCAATCAACACGAAGCAGACAATCATGGTAGTAAAGTTACTATCCCGGATTGAAGGCCAAGCACGAGAGAAACCATCTTCAATGGCCTTACTCAAATCTTTACCATTGCGCAATTCTTCTTTCAAGCGCTCAAAGATCAAAATATTAGCATCTACTGCCATACCAATTGATAGAATAAAACCAGCAATACCGGAGAGGGTCATGGTTACTGGCCATAATTTGAAGATGGCGAGCGAAATAAAGCCGTAGATAACTAAAGCAAAAACTGACAATAAACCAGGCAAACGATAGAATAAAATCATAAATAAAGCTACAATTGCCAAGCCGATTAAACCAGCCCGGACGCTGTTATCAACTGATTGTTGACCTAAGCTAGCCCCCACAGTTTGTTGGCTAACCAGCGAAATTGGCACTGGTAAAGCACCGGTATTCAATCTTTGAGCTAATAATTTAGCTTCTTGGGCGGTAAAAGAACCACTGATAGAAGCTTCACCACCAGTAATCTTTTCATTAACAGTTGGGGTACTAATCGGATAACCATCCAAAAAGATAGCCACCTGTTTGCCAATATTGCGGGTAGTAATTTGTTCAAATAATTTAGCCCCTTCATCATTAAATTCAAGTGACACTTCCGGAGTACCATCGTTAGGATTAAAATTAACCACAGCTCGCTTTAAATGCTTACCAGTTAATTGAGTACTCTGCCAATTAATATTAGAGTCGTTGGCACTATTTACTGCAGCTAAGTCAGCAGCAGTATAAATTGGGAAGGAAATATCACGCAAATGATACTCCATAGTTTTCTTATCAGAACGCAGACGCTTATCTTCTAATTTAACAATATGAGAAGCGGTCTTAGTAGTAATTATATTTTTGTAGACCTGACCCTTAGCCAAAAACTTAACTGGCTTAACTAATTCTGAGTTAACATCTTCAGTCACCCAACCTAAGTCACCATCATTTTCTGATCCAACAGTTAAAGCATCAGAACCAACTCCCACGCTTTGCGCCTGGTTATTAGCTTTAGCCAGAGCCACAAAGTCGTCACCCTTAACCGCTTGAGCTAAAACTTTCTTAGCCTGATCGGTAGATAACTTATTTAGTTCAGTTAATTTCTTAGCATCAGCACTAGAAGTATCCAGAGGTTTATCGCTAACTTCTTTAAATTCTAATAAAGGAGTCTCACCGATCATTTTGATAGCTTCCTGGACATCCTTGATACCAGCCAACTCAGCAATAATCCGATAGCTACCACTCATAGTTTTGTTAACCTGAACCACTGGTTCAGAAACACCAAAAATATTAATCCGACGTTCAATCACTTCGCGAACGCCTTCAAGAGCCGTGCTCTTTTCAGCCTCCGGTAAGGACTTAACATCAGCTTCATAAATCAATTGGCTACCACCCTGCAAATCAAGCCCTAAACGAAAAGGAATGTCCTTAACCTGAGGTAAAGTCACATAATTCTTCGTGACATTAGCCACGGAATTCCTCATTTTGTTGTAATAATTACCGCCACTAATTAATAAGGCAGCGATAGCGATGACTATAATAACAGCAAAAATCCACCAGGTTCGACGCCGTGGACTAGAATTAAACACGCTCTGAAGTAAGTTCTTTTTCATATAATATTTATAAGAAGACCAAATACTTATGCGCAGACATAAAATATTTGATCCTAATTTTATGGAATTATCTTAAAATAAAAAGAAATAAAAATCAAGGGGAAAAAGTGTATAAAGGGTGAATAAAATAAAATTGACAAGGCATCTTCTTTCTTTTATAATCTAAATATTACTAATAAATAACCAAAATAAACTATATGCCATTAATTCCTACAGTTATTGAAAAAGAAGGCCAAATTGAAAGGGCCTACGACATCTACTCTCGCCTCCTTAAGGATCGTATTATTTTCTTGGGCGAACCAATTGATGACCATACCGCTAACATCATTATTGCCCAACTTCTCTTTTTAGACGCCGAAGATAAAACCAAAGATATCAAATTCTATATCAATTCCCCTGGAGGTTCTGTCACAGCTGGTATGGCCATTTATGACACCATGCAATACATCAAGTCGGATGTTTCTACCATCTGCGTCGGTATGGCCGCCTCTATGGCCTCCTTCCTGTTGGCTGCTGGAGCTCTGGGCAAGCGTCTAGCTCTCTCCAATAGTGAGATTATGATCCATCAAGTAATGGGAGGCACTGAGGGCCAAGCTTCCGATATCAAGATTAGAACTGAACACATCCTAAAGACTAAAGAAAAAATGAACCGGCTCTTTTCTGAGCATACTGGGCAAAAGATAGCTACCATCGAAAAAGACACTGATCGCGACAATTATATGACCGCCGAAGAAGCTAAAAAATACGGCATTGTCGACAAGATTATCAAAAAACAAGGTTAAGATTAATTTAACGAAAAAACAGCCTAAAATCGGCTGTTTTTTTGTATAAAAAATTGTTTAAATTACTTTTCGACTGTAAACGATCGAATCATCGCCTCAAAGATATTAATATAGCTTAAAACCTTATCAGACACTGGAGTATAAGAAATAATGTAAATGTTTTTAGCATTTTGATCAGCTAGATAAGTGATCAAACCATCAACACTTTTTACGCCTTCCCAATTATTATATTTAACTACCTGACTATCTAAAACTGGACTGCCAAATTCGGCCTCATACCAAGCTTTAGCAGTTAATTTTTTATCATTAACTTGGGTTATTGCCTGGATAAATGATAGATCAACGGCGGTAAAGATAACCGAAGCGCCCTTGTCAACCAAATCTAACTTCCAATTTTTTGGATAGAGTAAATTATATTTACCAGCATTGACGTATTTTTTAATATTAACATTATCAACTAACTTTCCATTCCCTGCTGGGTTATAAAGACCAACTAATTCCGTCAAATCATTATACTGATCACCATCAGAATCGGCGGCATTGGCATCCGTTCCCAACAGAGCCTCTTCGGCGTCGCTTAGGCCATCAGCATCGGTGTCGGTGGCTGTGACCGGAGTCAAAATTGAGGTGCTAGTAGGAGTTGTTATAGCGACCGTAGTGGTTACCGCTTCTTCTGTAGTAGTAGTCAAAGAAAAGGTAGAAGTTGGAACAACCACCGGCACAGTGACCGCTGGCTTAGTTACTACTGGAACAGCAGTTTTAGGTTGAAGAAACGAAAGAAAACTAAGCTTTTCGGGAGTTTTTAAATAAACAAAAGCCCCATAAACTAAAAGACCAAGAACTACAGCGCCAGTTAACATAATTATAATTCCTGTCTTTTTGCCTTTAACCCGAGGAACAGTTGAACTATTTCCCTTAGCTCCTGAGATGGCTGCGTTGCGATTAAAATAATCATTATAACTAAAAGTCCCAGCCTTATAATTCTTAGGCATTTTATGCACGACAATATTTTGGGCCAAAGTTTCCTCTAACTTATTAGATTTATCTTGACTCAACTTTTTGGCGTCATCCAATTTTTCGTCTTTTTTCCCAAACATAATTTAAAAAATTATTTTACGGGTTTCTGCAAAGGGTCATAACCAGCCTTAACTTCAGAGCCATCACTGTAGGTGTCGCCATCGGTGTCTGGATTATTAGCATCGGTCTTATAAGTATTAATTTCTTCACCATCAGTTAAACCATCACTATCAGTATCTTTCAAAATGGGACTAGTTAAATATTTTTTAACCTCATCACCATCAGTTAAACCATCACCATCAGTGTCAATATTGTTTGGATTGGTTCCTAGAACTGCCTCCTCGGTGTCACTTAAGCCATCATTATCTGAATCTAAATTAATTACCGTAGTGGTAGTTAAAGTAGTAGTAGCCACCATAGAAGTTGGAACTAAATCAATCGAAGTGGTTGCTGCTGGTATTTTAGGAGCTGAAATATCAACTATATTAGCCGAATTATTAAAATTATTAATTAAAAATTTAGCATAAATAAAATAAGCCGTGGCCCCAATCAGAACTAAAATAATAATAAAGATCAATAGTTTTTTCAAGACTCGACCCATCTTAGATTTAGTCCCAACCTCTTCGCCTAAATCAACTGCTCGGGGCATAGTGCTAACCATTGGGGCCTTAACAGCTGGGCGAGGCGCCATCGGAGCAACTGGAGCAGCTGCTAGGGGAGCATCAGTATCAGCAAAGATGTCGTCAATATCCTTATTCTTAGGATCTAAATTATTAAACATAATGTTAGCCTTTTATTTAAAATAGTTAATTAATTATTTTAAATAAAAACGTTTAAATATCTTATTTCTTTTTATTATAGCATTAATCACGGCAATTAAACAACAAACCACTAAATCAGTGTAATTACAAAGCCAAATTATTACTTTTTTTGTTTTAAAACTTACCATCGTTACTCCGGACACGATGTTGATGCCGGGTGGCAACCCTGATCACCGGCCTTATAACAACAATGTTGGTCTTTTTGGCATTCGTGACATAGGTTTCCACAGGCATCACTATAATTACATTGACCGGCACTGGGGCAGTCTGTTCCAGGCACACAAAGACTACAATTTCCATTACTGCAGACATCACCCATCCCATTACAGGGGCCACACGAGCCACCGCAGCCATCATCACCACAATTTTTACTAACACAATTATAAGCGGCGCAATGGCAAGAAGTGTTATAAAAACAAACATTATTAGGGAAGGTAGTACAACCAGGGGCACAGGTTCCACCGCAACCATCAGGCCCGCAAATCTTGCCAGTACAATTATAACTTGAACAATGGCAAGTATTATCAGTACCGCAGACTTGGCCACCAGAACAATTATTAGGACAAGTCCCACCACAACTATCAGAACCACCACATTTATTAGTGCAGTTTGGATTACAGCAAAGCCCACCAACGCAACTCAGATAATTATAAGAACAAGCACAAGTTTCACCGCAACCATCAGAACCACAGGTTTGACCATTACAATTATAACTTGAACAACGACAAACACCTCCAGTACAAATATTGGTGCCACTGCAAGAGCCACATGACCCACCACAATCATCAGAACCACAACTTTTACCAATACAATTAGGCTGGCAAGATGCTACGCAAGTTCCGGCGCCAGAACAAACCTGACCAGCAGGACAAGGCGACGGACAAGGTCTATTTTGCAGACAACGTAAAGAATAATAACTATTAGCATCAATATTTCCAAAACTATCAACATCAGAACTTTCTGAAGATAATAATAAAATATTAGCCCCAATAGTAGAGTTCCAAAGACTACCAAGATTATTATGATTAAAAAAGGAAATAGTAGTCGTTGGTCTAGAAGCCGAACCGACTAAATAGGCCTCAAAACCACTATCACCATTTTGTTTTAATTTGTCACCGGGACTAGACCCTAAATAACTAACTAAAGCAGCATACTCAGCCTCGCTAGGAATATGATAACCCGAGGGGCAAATACCGCGAGATGAAATCGAAGTAGTATGAGTTTCCGAAAGTTTATATAAACGACCATCAGCCTCACAATAAGTATCATTATTATTATAGCAAACTCCGATGTCGGTAACTTGGGCCAAGGCAAAATATGGCTTTAGTAATAAGTCTATGGCTTTGTGCCACCAAACTGACAAACGACTGATATGACTAGATTTATAATTAGAAGTTTGATTCTCTTCTTCTGGTAAATTAGGATCAAAATGAGGGACATTTAAATTATCCCCCAGCCAACATTGGTTACCAATTAAAACAGTTCGATAATAACCACCCTGATTTTTGATCTCACCAGTTCGGTCCCAAGGACCGCCAGAATATTTGACCAAGTCTCGACCACAGAAACTCTCCACGGATAATTCATAAGATTTTTCGACAGAAGCGCCGTATTCATTCTCGGCCGTTATATTGATAGTATAAACGCCAATAACTGCCAGGCTGCCAGAGATTAGTCCGGTAGTAGCCGAACCTATAAGGCCACTAGGCAAACCTGGAAACGCCTGATTGTTCTTACCACCCGAACTCTTAAAATAACTGTAAGCATAAGTAGTAACTTTATTCTTCGGGTTCAGGTTGTTGATCTGGCAAGAATAATTTTGATAAAGAGTAGCTTTTTTGTTACAACTAAATTCAAGTTGGGGTGGATTAGATTTTAATCTGATCACAAAATTCTTCTCCGCATTTTTGTTTAAAGAATTGTAAACCTTAATCTTGTAATTTAAATTAGTGTTTTGACTATAGGCGGCCGCATCGATATTGCCATAAATATTTAAACGATAACGACCATTAGCCTCAGTATAAATTCTTCCCTTTAAATCATTATTTAGATTAAAACAGTCAGTTATTCTTTGCACTACATGCCAAGTATTGTTAGCCCCAGTAACATCCACACAAGGATGACTAGGTGGATTAACAATATTATCACCAGGATCGCCCGGACCAGTACCCTTGTTATAATCATCGTCACCCGTATTCCCGGTAGCGCTGGTACCCAGACCCTCTGTCATCGGGGCCGGAGTGCTAATATTCATACCACTCGGAATAGTAGAAATATCCAACATAACAGGAATACCAATATCACTCCGGGCTAAGACTGGAGGCAATAACAAGGTAGAAATATTTCTTAACCAATTATGAAAAGCTGAGGCCAAAGAAGAGTTATAAGATAAATCTAAATAACTAAAATTAGCATCATTAAAATAAAGATTATAATTTAAAGCATAGTTAGCATCAGAACTCAAATCATATTCAACATCAGAGGCAGTGATGGTTGGAACTCCAGCCGAAATTCTAATTATAGCTGAAGTCGCTACACTGGCACCGTTACTATCAGTTACCAAAAAGCTAACAGAATAATCACCCGCATTACCAGCCCTGGCTGAATATATTTTTTTCTGTTTAGGGTCGGTGGTTGATTTTAACACCGGAGCAACGCCACCAGCCCAAGAGGACCAGTCGCTAATAACTGTTTCCCCGCCGTGATTGCCGCTGGCTTTACCAGAAATTGCATTTGTTTTAATTGAAAAAGTCATGGGGTTACCATCCGGATCTTCGGCTTTAATATAGCCATTAAACTCTTTACCAGAAACACCATTTAAATTTAAAGCGACAATTACCGGGGGATTGTTTCCGGAACCAGTATAGCCCGATGAGGCTGTGGTGTGGCAATTAGCGGCCGATAAATTAACTAGGCCTTCACCATAAGACATAAAGTTATAACTAGTTTCCATATTGGCGCAGAGCTTGTAAGTAGAGCCATTAATATCCGTGGTATAGGCCATAGCATAACTATGGGATGGCAATTCTAAATTAATACTATTAGAACCGTTATAATATTTTTTAGTCGTCCCGTTCCAACAAGTCACGTCATCAAATCCCGGCATGGCGGTAGTGGCCGTTTGGCTGGTGTTACAAAGTCCCAACTTATTAATTGGATCAAAAGAACCAGCTGCTCCCAATTGAGACAAAAAAGAATTTTGCCAACTAGGCCAGGTGGAAATAGCCATCTGCGGCAAGAATGTCCCAGCGGCTAAAATCGGATATTTATTATGAATATTCTTATAAGAACTTAGGGCTTGATTAACTTTGTTTAAAGACTCTAGTCTCTTAACATCCCGCAATAAACTGGCCTTAGGACTATTGCATAAAGAGTCCGAACAATCAGCATCACTTAAACATTTATGAGTGCTAACACACCCCCAGTCATGGCTACAGGTATAGTCTTTAGCATCGCCACAATCACTGATACTGCCACAATTCCGGTGGGGAAATGAACAATCACCCAAATCGTTGTTTAAATTATTATTAAACTTCCAACTAGCTAAAATTTTACCGAAAACATCAGAGGTTTGAACGGTAGCATCTTGATTATAGGTAATAATATAAATATTAAAATAAATTCTGGACAGCGCACAGCGATCATGGTCCTTAGGACAATCACTATTATTGGAGCAGGCTGAGCCACTTGGATCTTGATTACCGATTTGAGATTCGGCCTGGCAATACCCCTTAAGATTAGTAGCGGCCACATAAACTGTGCGATTATCTCTAATGGCATCATAACCGTCCACCTTAATTTTTTGTGGTGAACCAGCAAACTTTTGTTTGGCGTACCATTCATTAATACTGTATTGAGCGGGGTTAGCCACAATTCGAACAGCAATAGCATCCGTCGTGGTACTATTTAAAGAGCTAGGATTAGCGTTAGTAATATTACCCGGATTAGTGGCCGCAATCACTGAATTAATCCCCAAATAAATCGAGAGAGATAAAACCATGCTAATAAAAACATACCAAGCATTTTTATTAGCTAATTTATGATTATTCATCTTGTTTATTAATATTAAAATTAATTATTGTTCAAAAAAGTAAGACTCTTTTAAAATATCGGGAATACAGAAGCCACCGCCAGCATCACAAATGTGAGCATTGGTAGTACATTCAATGCTGCGGTCATTACTGCAAACACTGCGCTTAGACAAACCTAAGTTAACGATATCCTCCCCCGAAGAAATAGCTGGCAGATCATCAGCTGTAGTGCCTGGATCACCGGCATCACGACAGTAATAGAATTCATAGCCGTAGTTACCATAAACGGCGGTATCGCGAGAAGGTTCCCATTGATAAATATTATTAACTGGAGGCCAAGGATTTTGACAAACAAAGACTCGAGCATCAACGGTTTTATCTTTGTTTGGAGTCGAATAAGCATTACCTGGTTTCATAACTGTTTGGGCCGTAACAGTCACGGCCGCGTCAGTAATTCCAGTCTGGACGCTCAGTAAACGCCGATTACCATTATCAGGCAAATCAGTTCCGGAAGTAAAATTAATCTTACTTCGGTTGCTAATAGTCCAGTCCCAACTCCAATCATAACTAGCCACTGGCTGAAGCTCCTCGCCGTTGCGACTCAAGGCTTGAGCGGAATACATTTTATCGCGGTCAGCCACAGAATCAAAGGTGGGATTAATCGAGGAAATATCATTTTCGTTAATAGCATCGTTAGTATTATTCTGGAAAATATAGGCCGGTGGAGTTAAATTAACATGGTCCACTAAACATAAGCCGGCGGTTGCGCTATTATCATTTAAAGTTTTAAAATGCCAGCTATAAGAATTATTATAAGTTGGGCCATTATCATCAAAAAGGCCAAAGGCTGGAGTGCCATTTCGTAAACCTGCACCGGCCATACCAATCTTAAAACTATTCAAAACACCAGCCTTACCTAAAGCAGTTGAACTGGCTAAATTCTCCAGATTATCTTGACCCCTGACAATCGCAATATAATCAGTAGCAGCCGCTAAAACATTAGTCGGAGAAAATTTCAAAATAGTATTTGAACCCACTGTTTCATAAGTAGTAATGCCTGGGGTAGCACAATAAGTCTTGTTTGAATCAATGACAAAAGCCATGACTTGATTGGATCCAAAGAGGCGAGCAATTCGACCAGAAATTCGTTTGAAGCTGCCAATGATTTGATTATAAATTCGAGCGAAAATATTTAGCTGTTTATTTTCTTCACCCGAAGCTAAATGATAAGTCCCGGCCGGACAATTACTATTGGGAGACTCAGTTAACAATATCAAATTATTACTTAATGAAGAGTTGTCCATCTTTTCATTAAAGGTAACGGAAAGAATTGAGTTGCGACAAACATTTAAAGTGTCTGGTAAAGGATTTGTAATAGCCACTCTCGGGCGAGCATGACAGCAAGAATCAAAAGAACAACCATTAATGCTAAAGTCACCACATTGAGAATCTTTTTGACAACCACAACATAAACCACGGTCTTCACCAGTACAAGCTCCCCTATCTTTAACACATTGTAAAATAGAATTAATAGTAGAACAGGTATCATTATTTGGATCACAGCAACAAGTACCACAACCGCCAGAAGTGGCCGTCGTGGTTGAATTAATATGATTTCCAAAAGACGTGAGGCAAGAAAATCCGGCCACTCCACCGCACATAGAAACATTACAAGTTTGAGTGGTAGAATTAGTAGTAGTAGCCAGAGTACTACAAGAAGCCCCTAAATGCGGCGCATTGCAACCCAAGGAACAAGCATTCCAATTAGGATAAACACCACTAGTCTGAGGACTAGATGAAGCTATGCACTGATCAGAATTTAAATCAAGTTGACAGTCATAATAATCGCAAGAGCCCTCACCTGGAATTTTATTACCTGAAGTACATTTTGACGGACCGTTACCCTGGTCCCAACAACAACCGCTCTTAGCCTTGCAATCACCAATGGGCAAAGCTGAACAAGCCCGATTAGGGTCAACCGTAGTACAACCAGAACATTGATTTTTATTCTTAAAAATATAATCAGTTAGAGGATCAGAGGTGGTCCTATATATAGCTGGAGTTGATGAAGCACATTCGTTAGTGGCCGTACTGGCACAGGCATAAAAAGCACAATGACCATATTCGGGAGTGGAAGTAGCCGTACTTATTAATTTTCCATTACCACCGCGGCAAATACCGTCTTTATCATCCCAGCAACAATCTGAAGCGTGATCAACACAATCGCTTTCTTGCGATATAGCGGTACAATCAACGCAGACATTGTTATTACAAAACTTGCCGCTTGTATTAGCGCAATTACAAGCATCATCGTGTTGCTCTGGGGTGTTACCAACGGCCGAACAACCAGAACAACTACCGAATCCACTGCTATCATCGGTTGTATCATTGCCACAAGTTCCCGCACAAGTTAAAGGAGCACAACAGTCCCGCGCATCTTGACCGATTTCACAACAACAATCGCAACTGGCTGCTCCGCTGGTTTCACATTTGTTATTAACGTTGTTGCAAGTTGAACCAATCGGACAAATTTTATTGGTGGCGCACATCGTACCGGCTCCCAATTGAACGCAAGTACCACCGGACGAGCAAACACCGCAAGTTGATCCAGTTAAAGTATCAGCACATTTACCATTACCAATATTAGACCAGCCATTAGGACAAGACCCTGGAATATTTATTTCCCAACGATTTTTATTCGGAGCATAGTTTTTGCAAATCTTAATAGCCGAGCTAGTCGCTGTTCCAAAAGTTAAGGCGGTTGAAGTGCTTAAACTGCAATTAGTTGAAGTGCTTAAACTGCAATTAGTTTCCGGCAACGTTCTAATGCAACGATTCATTGTCGGATAATAACTACAAGGATGAGTAAGACTACAATAACCAAAACTGACGCAAACGCTACTGGCACAACTGACGCCAGTATCTTTAGTTACCAGACCAGCATAAGCCGAACATTGTCCCGGAGAGTTAGGACAGAAACCGGTTGGACAAGAATTCCCTCCACCCTTTTGAGCACAGCTATAATAAGACTGCCTGCATTGGCAAGTGTGGGAATCACAGGTATAATTTGTGGAACAATTATCTTCATTAGGATTACAGGCTCCACCACCGTTGCCGCACTCACCGATACCACAATTAGGATCACTGGCAGGACAAGACTGACAAGTACAAGATTTAGGATCGCAAAAAGTTGTAGTGTCGCTACATTTTTGGTTAGTCGGCTCGCAAGTGTCTGCCCCTGGATCCTTATCGCAAGAAGTATATAAAGTGGTACCAAATTTCCATTCAAAAACAGAAGTTAATGATTTATTATAACAACCATTGTTGGAGTCCATCAAAGCTAAGGCACATTGACCTTGCCGCGGACTACCCAGGGGACAACAATATGGCGTGCCAGTATCACACTGACTATTATTAGAGCAAGACCCCACCATGAAATTCAAACTATTACCTACCCGAGAATTATCTACCACCTTCACTGGGCCAGTCACAGCATCAACTGGAACATTAGCTTTTAGTTTATTGGCGTTATTTTCATTAGTAATCAAACCTGAGGAGTCTTTTTCATTATAAAATCTAGCCGCTCCATTGGTGGAGGAACTAAAATATTCTCCATAGAAAGTAATGGGAGAATTAGCTGGTCCTCGACTAGGTTCAATCTTACATAAACTAGGCAGTAGTGTCGCCGCGCTATCAACCAAGAAAGGGTCAGCCGAAACGATTTGCTCCCAAGAACCAATCTTCATTTTTATGATATAACTACCATTTGCTAAACCACTTGGCACTTTTACTATAACTTGATTGTCGGTCCAGACTGATCGTAAACAAACTATCGGAAAATTATAACTCATCTCAGTGCTTTCTAAAAATACTTGGCTAGCATCTCGAGCATTACCAAAGCCATTGCCCCGAATAGTAACATATTGACCAGCACTACCAGTGGCTGGTTCAAAACCAGAAATAGAAGGTGGGGCTGGTGGTTCTTGATTTTTACGGAAAGAAACAAGATTACTCTTTTGATTAATTGTATTAACCACGAAGGTGCTCATAGAACCAGCGCCAACATTAGGCACTAGGACCAAGCCAGAAGTATGGGCATTATTAAAAGTAGAGCTAATACCTTTGAACTTATTAGTATCATTACCGAAGTAACCGGCACCGCTTAAATTATTACCATAATAATTAACTTCCTGACCCAGAGCCCCGGCCGCCGGAGTAGTGCTACAGATTCCAGGACGAACAATAGTGTTAGGAACAAAATTAGGAATCAGTGTCCCAGTAGAAGTATTGTTAGTAGTATCAAAATCAATTAAATTACCATTTAAATTGCCATTAAGAACTTTAATTGGACCAGAAATAACACTGTTTGGAATGCCTACAATAATCTCATTATTAGTCCAAGAGTCAGTACAAACCGGATTAATAGCGCTGGGGTTTAAAGCGACTTGATCATCGCCCGGGTTAGATTCACTACCCAAGAAGAAAACATCACTTAAGCCCGGAGAGGAAGTACCAAAATTATAACCATGAATAGAAATTAAATTTTCCCCAGCACCATTAGGAGTATCTAAATTACAAGGACCAAAGCCGCCAACACAATCAGCATCGGTATTACAAGCCTTGTTATTATCCCCCTCACAAAAGCCCCCTACCGGACTAATCGCAGTAATCACTGGGGATCCTAAACAAGTACAGGTAACAGTATCGCAAGTTAAGCCTTGCCCCGAGCGACATAAATTATTATTAGCATCACAAACGGGCGGAGTCGAACTATTATTATTTAAATCACCATCACAAATATCACCAAAATTACCTCCAGGATTAGCCTGGCAGGTACAACCATCTGATTCAGAACAAACCAGGCCGGCCTGGCAACTATGATTATCCTGACACCTGCCCCCACCAGCATTAGCGTTACAAGAAGCTCCGGGGCAGCCCGAACCACTACAAGCTTGGCAAGTGCAAGAAGTGGAGTTACAAATTCTACTGCCCTGGCAAAGAGCTGAATTAGGATTACAACTATCGGAATCAGGAGAAGAATCCATATTGCAAGGCATGCCATCGCAACCAGCACCACTACAAGGGGGTAAATCACCACCACCAGTACCACCGGTGCCACCATTTCCGGTAGCACTAATCAAACGGCTCAAAACGAAAGCGGCAATACCCCAGGAGGCCAAAACAATTACTAACCCGATCACGCCGGCCTTCAAAATATTTTTAGCCGACTCAATTTGTTCTTCATTTCCCTTCGAAGTCATCCATTTAAACCCAGCGAAGATAATAATACCAACAGCAATAATACCCAAAAACATCATAGCGACATTAATAACCCGAGCCATAATCGTCCGAGGATCAGTTGTTCCTAGTTGAATAGTATTACTAATCTCATTAACACCAACGTCTAAAGCTAAAACATTTTTAGCTAATAAAAATCCACCTATCATCAAAGCTAGGAGGAGAAAATATTGACCGATTTTATTCTTAGATAGCATGATAAAAATATTAAATTACCAGCCGACCAGCAGACTCTAAGATGGCCTCTTAATCGCTTTACTTGCTGGCTGTTTTATAATAGAATTATATCATAATAATAAAAGGATGACAAATCTTTTATGACTATTGAACGAATAATAAAAAAGTTCACCGACAATAATCCCGAGGCCGATACCAACCTTCTCCGTCTTGCTTATGAGTTTGCTGAAAAAGCCCACGAGGGACAAACTAGAAAAAGCGGTGAACCATACATTCAACACCCTCTCCACACGGCTTTTGTGCTGGCGGAAATTAAATCTGATTTACCCACCATCGTAGCCGGTATTTTACATGATGTCCCTGAGGACACGGCCATCACCCTAGAAGATATTAAAAAGAATTTTGGTGATGAGGTCGGTAATTTGGTCGCTGGCATTACCAAATTAAGTAAAATTAAATACCGGGGAGTTGAAAGATACCGAGAAAATCTCCGTAAGATGTTTGTAGCCATGGCCGATGATCTGCGCATCATTTATATTAAGTTTGCCGACAGACTTCATAATCTCAGAACCCTGGAAGCCCTCCCAGAAGCTAAAAGAGAAAGAATTGCCAAAGAAACCCTAGAAATCTACGCTCCCATTGCTGGACTCTTGGGTGTTTGGCGTCTCAAATGGCAAATGGAAGATATCTGTTTTAAAATTCTCTACCCCGATGATTTCAAAAAACTGGAATATAAATATGAAGTGGAAAAAAAGGCAGAACGAAACCAATTTTTCCAACGAATCAAAAAGATTATTGATCAAGAATTTTTAAAAAACCATATCAATAATTATCAAATTGAATATCGTTTCAAACATCTCTACAGTATCTGGCAAAAAATGCAACAAAAAGAGCGAAAGTTTGATGAAATTTATGACGTATTTGCCCTCCGTATTATTGTCCCCAACATTCCCGATTGCTATAAAACCTTGGGCATTATTCATACTATTTGGAAACCAAAGATTAATCGTTTCAAAGATTATATCGCCGTCCCCAAACCCAACGGTTATCGTTCCCTGCACACTACTGTCTTTGGTTTAGGAGGTAAAGCCATTGAATTCCAAATCAGAACCCCCGAGATGAATGAAGAGTCCCACTATGGGATTGCAGCTCATTGGCACTATAAACACGGCCAAAAAGGTGGCCTCAATCCTGAAGACCAGCCCCAGTGGGTGCAAAAAATTTTAGAAATAAAACGAGACAACAAAGATGCTCAGCACTTTGTCCAAGAGATTCAATCTTCCAACATCTTTCAAAATAGAATTTTTGTCTTCTCTCCTAAAGGTGATGCCTTTGAATTACCGGAACACTCCACTTCAGTTGATTTTGCTTATGCCGTTCACACTGACATTGGTAACAAACTAACTGGAGTGATAATCAATGACCAAATCAGCCCCCTAGAGCAAGAATTAAAGAATGGCGATTTAGTGGAGGTAGTGATTGATAAAAAACGCCCTGGTCCTAGTAGTAATTGGCTTAAATTTGCCCAGACCAAACATGCCCGCGAAATGATCGAAAAGAATACGCAGAACCCCATATTCGGCCGGATTAAAAATTATTTTTCCAAAGAATAATCCAATAAAAAAGAAGACCACTGGTCTTCTTTTTTATCACCTTAAATTATTTATCGACGACCTCTAGTTTCTTCCTTTAATTTTCCAGTCTTCTTCAAATATTCTCGCTCTTTATGTAGATCCAAACCAATCAATGCACGCTTCTTCAAAATTCTCTTAGTGCGTTTTGGTTCAATGTGTTGCTTCCGACGAGAAACTTCCAAAATACGATTATTTTTCAAACCAGTCTTAAAACGGCGCAAAAAACTTTCAAAGCTTTCGCCCGGTTTTCTTTTAAAATCAGCCATAGACGACCCCCTTTCTATTTTGTTTATTATTATTCATAATTAATTATTGCTTTTGGTTAAATCTTTTTTGCAAACGCTCGCGTAAATCTTTCTGAGTGATAACTTCTTGGACGCCCAATTCAACATCACGATATAAAATAGTTTCGGAACTGATTTCCTTCTTACCTAAGATCAAAATAATTTTAGCATTTAATCTCTTAGCTTCTTCCAATTGATATCGTAAATTATCAACCGAGAAAGCTTGGCGCACACAAAAACCTAATTTATATAATTCACCAAAAAGAGCCATGCTTCTAATTCGCGCTTGATCGCTCACTTGAGCCAAAAAGATTATATTCTCTTCCTTCTTAAAAATCAAGTTCTTTTCTTTAATCTTAGCCACAGTTCGCTCTAAACCACCGGCAAAACCCAATAAAGGAGTCGGTTTGCCACCAAGTTGCTCCACAAAGTGATTATAACGACCACCACGGCCCAAAGACAATTTACCATCCAATTCACCCTGTTCATTTACCGGCCTGACCTCAAAGATAGTTTCCGTGTAGTAGTTTAAACCCTTAATTAAATACGGGTTAAAATTGTAATTAATATTTAGCTCATCCAGATATTCTAAAACACGAGTGAAATAATTATTACTTTCATCAGACAAAAAGTTGGTAATTGGAGGAGCTTCTTTTCGGAGCTCTACACAACTAGGCACTTCACAGGCTAAAAGTAAAATCGGATTCTTCAACAAATTCTTTTTACATTCCGGACAAAGCTTAGCTTTCTTAGCTCGATCTTTATAGAACTTAGCAAATTTATTTAAAAACTCTTTTTGACATTCAAAAGAGCCAACACTATTAATTTGAATCTGAACATTAATTTGTAATTCCCTGAAGATGCTATAAATAATATCAATTAACAAGGCTTCCTCCACTGGTTTTGATTCACCAAATAACTCTAAAACAAATTGATTAAATTGACGGTAACAACCGGTCTGGACTCGAGCCTCATGACGAAAGACTGGACCAATGGCAAACACCTTAACGGGCTGGGGCCAAACGCTTAAATCTTGCTCTAAATAGAACCGACCCAAACCATGGGTTAAATCCGGTCGCAGGGCGATCTTATCAGTTTTTCCTAATTGATAATAATAAATATCTTTTAACCGCGGAGATTTTTTAAATAAACTTAAATTTTCGACGATCGGAGTTTCCGCTCGATTAAAACCATATAAATTAGCCGCTTCGGTTACCTTATTAATAACCGAAGCCCAATATTTATAATCAGAAAAATTAATATCTTTAGCTCCTAAAATCCGAGACACAACATCTTTGCGATGACGGTTCTCGACCGGTTTAACTATAGCTGGTCGACGGACAAATTTTTTTGGTCGTGACATAAATTTATAATTTAATATTTATACTCCGGAGTGTGAAAAACCGTAATTTGATTAAACGGCCAACCACGGAACATAACTCGTCCAGTTAAAAAGCTTTCATTAACAGCCCCAAAACTACGAGAATCTTTAGAGGCGTTACGATTATCTCCCAAAACAAAATATTCACCAGCACGGAGCGTGACTATTTCTTCACTTAAATCATAGGTCTTAATGTTATCAGCCAAATAAGCGCTCTCATCTAACACAAAACCTTCTGGATATTGATCGTTATAAAGATAGATATTGCCGTCTCTAATTTCTACTCGTTCTCCCGGCAAACTAATAACTCGCTTAATAAAATATTCCTGAGGATTTTGGGGGTAACGAAAGACCACAATATCACCTCGCTTCGGAGCATTAAAACGATAACCAATTTCATCAATAATTAAATATTGATGATCATGAAAAGTCGGCTCCATCGAAGCTCCCTTCACATAGAAAGGTTGAATAATAAAATAACGAATTGGCAAGATAATCACCAAAGAAATGACAACAATTTTAAGGAATTCAAAAATCTTTCTTAACATAAAAAAAGGCTATAAGACAGGTTTTCTTGGCTGTTTTAAAGCGTTATTATAATTATTTATATACCTAATTTAACATAATCGCTACAAAAGAGCAAATTGAAGTAAAGGGCCAATATTAAACAATAAACATCGCATCGCCATAACTAAAGAAGTGATAAGCTTGTTTTATGGCTATTTTATAGGCTTTGTCAATATTGGACTTCCCAGCTAAGGCCGCAATCAACATTAACAAGGTTGATTGCGGTAAATGAAAATTAGTTATCAAAGCATCAACCAGCTTAAATTGATAGGGCGGATAAATAAAGATATCGGTCCAAGTTTTAAAATCTTGGTCAGCATTAAAATTATCAGCCATTACATATTTTCCTAAAGTCTCCAGGCTACGACAGCTGGTAGTGCCCACAGCGATGATTCGCTGCTGTTTACTTTTAGCCTGCAGAATTTTCTTAACTGTCGCCGCTTTAATCTCCAGCCACTCGGCATGCATCTTGTGTTCCAAAACATTTTCCGTTTTTACTGGTGCAAAAGTTCCCAGACCAACATGCAGCGTCACCTCTATAATAGCTACGCCCCGATCTTTAATTTGCTTCATGAGCTCAGGGGTAAAATGCAAACCGGCCGTAGGAGCAGCCACCGAACCCAGCTGTTTTTGATCAGCATAAACTGTTTGGTATCGAGCCTTGTCGGAAGCCAGAGTCTTATCACGCTTGATATAGGGTGGGAGTGGAACTGAGCCGATTTTTTCGGCGATAGCTAAGAGTTGTGAGACGTCTTTATTAAACTCCGCATTCCAAGTGCCATCCTCATTATTTTTAACAACCTTAGTCTTTAACCCTTCATCAAACTCAATCTCTAAACCTTCATGCACTCGACCACCCAAGAGACACTCCCATTTCTTCCCAGCTAAGTTTTTTAACAAAAAAACTTCCACCTTTCCACCACTCTCTCTTTTTTTGCCCAAAAGTCGAGCCGGAAAAACTTTAGAATTATTAACCACTAAAACATCTCCTGAATGCAGATAATCGACTATGTTATAAAAATGTTTATGCTCTATGGCGCCAGTATCTTTAGATAAAATTAAAAGACGCGAGTGGTCTCGCGGCTCAGTCGGCGTTTGAGCAATTAGCTCTTCCGGTAAATGATAATTATAATCAGACAATTTAAGCATTCGGTTTAGCTCTTAAGTTTAAATGACTATAAGCTAAGTCAGTAGCTACCCGACCCCGCGCTGTTCTGTCTAAAAATCCCAGTTGCATTAAATAAGGTTCATACATATTTTCAATGGTATCCATTTCCTCTCCCGTCGCAGCTGACAAGGTATTAAGACCCACCGGTCCACCCTTAAACTTATGAATGATCGTTTCCAAAATTTTACGATCCACCCAATCCAAACCCAATTCATCCACCTCCAACATCAAAAAGGAATCAAAACAAGAACCTTCACTAATTTGGCCATTGCTTTTGACTTCGCAGTAATCCCTGACTCGTTTCAGTAAACGATTAGCAATCCGCGGTGTCCGACGAGATCTTTGTGAAATAGCCTGGCTGGCCGCCTCATCGATAGCGACGCCCAAGAGACTAGCGCTCCGTTTAACAATTTTTTGAATGTCTTCCGGTTCATAGAAATTAAGATGATGGGTTACACCAAAGCGATCTCGGAGTGGGGCCGATAAAGTACTAGCCTGAGTAGTAGCACCAATAATAGTAAACTTAGGTAAATCTAAACGTAAAGTTCGGGCACTTGGTCCTTTGCCCATAATAATGTCCAAAGCATAATCTTCCATAGCCGGATATAAAATCTCTTCAATATTATGATTCAAACGATGAATTTCATCAATAAACAAAATATCGCCTTCATTTAAGTTGGTTAGAATAGCCGCTAAATCACCCGCCTTTTCAATGGCCGGGCCAGAAGTGACTTTAATATTAGCTCCCAACTCATTGGCAATCACGTGAGCCAAGGTAGTTTTGCCTAGCCCCGGAGCGCCATAGAGTAAAACATGGTCTAGAGTCTCGCCTCTTTTCTTGGTAGCTGAAATAGTAATTTGTAAATTCTGTTTAATCTTTTCCTGTCCCACATATTCCGCCAAAGTCTTCGGGCGCAAACTAAAATCAAAAGAAGCTTCCTCTTTTTTCTCCTCAGGACTAATTAAACGTTCTTCTGACTTATCCATATATCATTAGATTAGCACGTCTAGCGATAATTTCAACTCTACTTTTTAAACTCACAAATTCCCTTAAAATCACAGAATTGACACTTGATACTGTCGGGATCGGGGGTAAAATTCAGACTCTTAATAGCTTTAATCTCGGCAATAATTTCAGATTGCAATTTTTCAATTTCTTTGGGTTTAGGGACAAAGGAAACCTTCTCACCATTTTCTAGATAATAATAACTAAGAGTACTGACTTTCACTGGCAAAAAATCTTCTAAAAATAATTGGTACAAAATTAATTGGCGCTTATCCTTCCATTCCAACTTCTCTTTGGGATTGCCGGTCTTGTAATCCAAAATCTCCAGCGTACCATCAGCCAATTTATCAACGCGATCAATAGCGCCCTTGATAGACTCGCCGCCAATTTTGAAGACAAAATCTTTCTCTAAAAACAATATCTGAGGCAAGCTATCTGTCGCTAGATTATGCACAAACCGCTGTAAAATTACTCGACCATTTTGCTGATACTTAACTTGATTTTGCAGATCACCATAGCCATCACCATTCCAATACTTATCATATAGAGCCATGATTCTAGCCTCGGACAAATCATCTTGAGTGCTAACCAACTGCTTTTCTTCTCCCACTAAAAGCGGAAGCATAAACTCTCGGAGCACCTCATGCATCAGGTGACCAAAAATCAGGCTAGGCTTGTCAGTTGGAGCTGGGATGCGCAGAATAAAGGCTAATTTATATTGGAGCGGACAAGAGGCATAGGCGGCTAACTGGGAAAAGGAAAATTTTTCTGGTAGTTGCACCGCCAAAACCTTTTGCTCGGCTTCATTAACATTATCATCCAGACGCTTAATATCTCGAAACAAGTCAGTTTCCGTGGGCAAATCAATCTGCCCAGTCTCCGGATCAATGCCCATTTCGGTAATAAACCGGGAAGGCTTTTTGGGCTTAGCCCCACCATAATCCTTGGCAGCGGTTAAGTAGAGTTCATTCTTAGCCCGAGTCATGGCCACATAAAACAAGCGACGTTCTTCTTCCAGATGAAAATCAGAACCTTCGCCTAATTTTTCTTTGATCATGGCAGCGGGGATAGAAATTCTCTCCCCCCGATTAATCGTCGGGAATCTTTTATCCACCAAATCAACCACAAAGACATATTTAAACTCTAATCCCTTAGCGGCATGAATGGTCATAATTTTGACAACATCAGCATCGTCGTAATCCAAGCGCAAAGATCCGGTTTCCCCAGCTTCCATTTCTAAATTAATAATTTCGATAAAGTCCTTCAAGCGCAGATCGGGATCAGCGGTTTCAAATTCTTTAATTTTTTGATAAAACTGATTAAGATAAGAAAATATTTCTCGATCTTCATCATGATCTAAAGTCTTAAATAGACCAATGTCATAAACAAATTTTACAAACAAACGACTCGGTTTAGAATTTTTAGCCAGTTCCGAATGAGCTTCCACAAAACCTAATAGACTATTAATATTAGCCACTGATTCGGCGGAAACATTATTGATGCTAGAAATATTTTTCAGGGCTTCATAAAGCGACCAGACCTTGGTGCGAGCCACTTTGTTGATATTAACCAAGTCCTCATAAGCGACTTTAAAGACGTCCATATTTAACACTCGGAATAAAGCGGCTGACTCATGGTAATTATCCAGTAATTTAAAATAGGAAATAATATCGAGGATAATCGGCTTGAAATATAAACCCTTCAAAGACACAAATTGATAAGGTAATCCCTGGCGTTTTAATTCCTTGATATATTTATCGGCCGTATCGTTAGCGCGAACTAAAATGGCGAAATCCTGCCAAGACACCCCGGTTTGGCTTTGATATTCGGACTTAATTTTATCCACCACAAAAGCTGCTGCCTCATGATCATTATTAAAATTCAAAAATTTAACTCGGGGCGATAAACTAGATTCGGCGGGGCGTTTAGCCACTAGTTTTTTGTTAATATTTAATTTCGCCTCCAAGCGATTAGGATTATTGTTTTGGATAAAATGATAGGCCTTGTCTAGAATCTCTTGCTGGGAGCGATAGTTTTCCGTCAAAATAATTTCTTGAGCCTCAGGGTAATCATCTTTGAATTGCAAGATATTAGAGATTGAGGCGCCTCTAAACTTATAAATAGAATTATGAACAACAACGTCGTTGGCCACAAAATTATGAGTCCAGCTGACCTCTAAATCATAAACGACCACTTCTTTTTTTTCTTCTGTTCTTTTTATAATCTGGTCATAAATAATTCCATTTCCGACAACCACTGGCAAAAACATTCCGGGCAAGATATTTTTAGCTGGAATGACTGAGGCCTTTTCGTGAGTTTTATTAGTCTTGCCCACCTTGATCTGATTATCAATTATGCCACCGCTGGCAGCTTGAATGTTTTTAGCAATTTTACCTAAACGAGTCAGATCACTATCACTAAGCCTTAATCGATAGCCAGCTTTAGCCTTAGTTAAATTAAAACCCATCTTCCTTAATTTATTAATTGTCGGCTGATGTGAAGTTTCCACTGATAACAAATGAGTCACCGCCGGACTTTGCAAAAATAATTTAGAGACCCCCTTAGAGCGATAATTTCGATGACACATCTCTAAATTAATTTTAATTCGAACCTTACCGCCTCGATTTACCGCTCCTAAGGCAAATTGATGGTCCTCCAGATCCAAATCTAAATCTCGTGCCATTTTAATTACTCCCCGGGCCACATCTAATTCTTGATATAATCGTTCGCTCCATTTTTTCTTATCAATAATTCCATCTCGCTCACAAAAACAAACTGTCGGAATGCCATATTTTAAGGCCCATAAAGTTTCATGATAACGTGCCTCAGCTTCGCTAGCAAAAGATCTAACGGCTAAAATTCTATCAGCTGACCGCTCTAATCTTAATCTGGTTTTAATATTATTAGTAATGCCAATACGCCAACCCAGCGACTGCTTGTTCATTAAGTAAACATAATAAAACTTTTTATCAGTTTGACCAGGTAAATAAGAAAACATTTTATGATTATCAGTAACCTTAATTTTCCGTCCGCCAGAGGTAGAAAAAGTAATTAAGCGACAATTTTTCTTAGTTTTATTAACAAAATCCACTCGGCCATAGCTCAAATAACCCCGACCGACAGCCGTAGCCACTTCAGTGCCAACTTTTATTCTATCAATTCGTTGTTTACCAGTTTTAGTTATAATCAAACTGTCCCCCGGCAAACATTGATCGTCATCGCCCACCACTACTAAATTTAACTTCTCTCCGGCCAATAATTTAAGTAATTCATACTGAGCCATGTTGGTGTCCTGAAACTCATCCACCATCATGTACTTAAATTTTTCTGAATAAATTTTCAAAATATTAGGACGCTCCTGCAATAGTCTTAGGGTATAGAAAATCAAATCACCAAAATCCAAAAAATTATTATCCAATAATAATTGATTATAAATTTCATAGGCTCGAGCCAGCTCTTTAATTCTCTCCGCTTCCAATTCCTCATCACCATCTTCAACTTCTAGCTCGCCATCTGAATTAGATTTTTTCGGAATAGCTGCTCCTTTTCCTTCTAAAGTCTCGGCATATTTTACATAATCGCTGGGAGAAATATTCTCGTCTTTAAGGCGAGAAAAATGCTTGATAATCTCATGGATAAACTTATTAGGATTGCCCAAGGGGCGATAATAATCCAGTTCCAAATCATCTAAATGGCGCTTAATGAGCACCCATTGTTCAGTGGTATTAAGTAATTTAAAGTCTGGATTCAAGCCAATATCTAGCCCATGTTGGCGCAATAATCTTTCACAGAAACCGTGAAAAGTATTAATCCAAAGATCAAAATAACCGTAAGGTAAAATCTTGTCTGCTCTTTCCTCCATTTCTGAAGTCGCCTTGTCAGTAAAAGTCAGAATCAAAATATCATCGGGATTAATTTTTTTCTCCAAGATTAAATAGGCTAAGCGATTGATTAGCACTGTAGTTTTTCCCGTTCCCGCTCCCGCCACAATCAAGAGTGGACCGGCATCATGGGTAACGGCCTGAAGTTGAGAGGGATTAAGATTGTCTAATAATTCATTAGCCATAAGTTACTTAATTTTCAAAGCTGCTTGCAATTGTTTGGCATCAGCCTGAGAGCCGATCACTGCTAAATTTAGATTTTTTTCGACAAAGATATTTCTCGCCACCCGTCTAATATCAGAAATGGTTACGGCTTTAATTTTTTGCAAAAATTCCTCGGGAGCGATTAAAGCTTTCTCCATCACCGCGCGACTGGCATACCAATTAGCGACGTCATCGGAAGCTTCTAGTTGAATAGCCAAACGACCAGAATATAAATCTTTAGCTCGTTTCAATTCAGCTTCAGTGACATTTTCGTCAATCATTTTTTGATAAGCCTCAACTATTAACCGAGCTGACTCCTCCACCTTATCCTTAGGAACTCCGGCCTGAGTGACTAAATAACCAGAATCAACATAATGTTCATTATGAGTTCGAACATAGTAGGCCAAACCTCGTCTTTCTCGCAGTTCGATAAAGAGACGAGAGCACATTGAACCACCTAAAATTACTGCTAAAAGCTTGACAGCAAACCCATCTTTATGACCGATCGGAAAAGTTCTGACACCAACAGAAAGATGGGACTGGTCAGTTGCCTTAATCTTAATCTTTAGGGCTGGAGCGTTTTGCTTTTCAACTAATTTAACTTTCGAACGGAATTTATTAATCGGATAATCTTTAAATAATTTATTGGCGGCCTGAGCTACTTGATCGAGCTTAACATTGCCAGCCACAACGACAAAAGTACTATTAACACCGTATTGTGTCTTTAAATAACGCTTAAAATCAGCCTGTTTAAAAGAGTTAACTGTTTCTTTGGTGCCGATAGTATAGCGACCGGCCGGAGTATCACCATATAAAAGCTCTTCAAAGACATCTTCCATTTGAGCCATCGGATTATCCTCATACATATTAATCTCTTCAATAATCACCCCCTTCTCTCGTTCAATTTCTGCCGCTTCAAATTTAGAATTAATCAACATATCACTCAAAATATCTAAGGCTTCAGATAATTTATGAGCCTCAGTCTTCACAAAATAACCGGTATAGTCTTTGCCGGTAAAAGCATTATACTCTCCGCCTAAAGCATCCAACTCAGAGGCTAACGCTAAAGTATTGGGGCGAGACTTAGTCCCCTTAAAAAACATATGTTCCACAAAATGGGATAGGCCGCTATCAGTCTTAGTCTCATTTTTGGAACCGGTCTTGACAACCACCAAAACCGTCACCGTTTTAGTCCCAGCCATCGGAATAACGATCAAAGGTAGCTTGTTTTTTAACTTAGAAATCTTAATTTTATTCATATTTTACTAGGTTATTTTATATTTCATTTTAAATTTAGCACAAATCTGCTATAATTAAAAGCGAAAATAATAATTATAATAATATGCCTAAATATCAAATTAAAACCCATGAAATGTTAACCATGAGCATCACCGACAAACAATATGTCATGCGAGTTTGCGATATGCCAGACGAGGAAAAACCGCGGGAAAAATTAATTGCCCACGGACCCCGCAACCTCTCCATCGCTGAATTATTAGCCATTGTTTTGGGAACCGGCACCAAAAAAGAAGAGGTGATGACCATGGCCTCTCGCTTGCTAAGAGAATATAGCAAAAAGAATATTATAAACCAAACTAACCCCACAGCAATTACGAACGAATTGAAAGTTCCTCCAGTCAAATCTTGTTAAATAGTAGCCTGCTTTGAACTGGGCCGCCGCTTATTTCAGAAAAAGAGCGAAGGCCTAAATAATATCCGTTCGGCCCGTCAAGCTTTTGATTATTTAACAGACATGCACAACTTAAACAAAGAACAGTTTCGCGGCCTCTACCTCAACAGTCGCTATCAATTAATCCACGATGAAGTTATTTCAGTTGGCAGTCTTAACGCCAGTATTGTTCACCCGCGGGAAGTTTTTCAACCGGCCATTCAATATGGCGCAACCGCCATTATTGTCGCCCATAATCATCCTTCGGGCGACCTGAAAGCCAGTGCTGCTGATCGTGAGGTAACTGACAAATTGAAAGAAGCTGGAAAGATTCTAGGAATCGAAATTTTAGATCATATTATCATTACTGAGAATAAATTTATTAGCATTCTCTAATATGCCCTACCAAATAAAAACTCCAACTTGGTTAGTCAAAGACGAGACTAGCATTAAGTTCCACGTGGCTAACGATGATTATTTTGGTACCATGGCCACGCTATTAGATTTGTTAAAACAAGCCATTTATAAGCCCCAACCTGATACTAAAAAAATCAAAGCCGCCTTTGAAAATATGGAAAAAGATTTTATGTGGCTCCAAGAGAATTATAAAATCAGCTCTAAATAGAAAAGCCTCATCTCTGATAATGAGGCTTTTTTGTTATTCAAAGTAGACTATAATTCCCTTAACACAACGTTCATTAATATAACGAATTTCAATCCGGTCCTCCAAGTCTTCTGGAGAAATATTAATAAGGCAAGTCAGAGGAATAACCGGGTGAGACGCCGGATCAAACTTAGGGTTAGTAACGGCCACCAAGACTTTGTCATTATTTTCAATTAAGTAGGTTAGCCAACCACCATAATTACCCGACCAGGAAGCAATAATCTCACCTAAAATGTCCGGTTCAATAATCTGCCCCTTTTGGGGTCGCGGGGTAAGCGGCCGCGATTTATAATAACCATAATATTGCATGACACACCTCCAATCTAAGGGTTTAAAAGAACTAAACTATTTTAAAATTTTAAACTTTTTTCTTCAAATTCCCAAGTAGCTATTCCCAACACCAACCAGAAGAAGAAAATACCAAAATGTAAGCTCCAAAGCCAATGATCAATCATGGCCATCATCAGGAGGGCAAAAATTAGAGCCAGTGGAACGCTGTTGTGTCTAAAATTAGTCATCTTACCCCAAATAATAATTCCTAAAAATACCAACAACAGCAACCCTCCCAATATTCCAATTTCGGCTGTCACCAACAAGAAAACATTATGGACCGGTTGATAGAAATAACTCTGGAAATATGGCTCTCTAGCATATAAACTTAAATAATAATTACCTATACCCCAACCAGAAATTGGCCGAGCCATAATACTTTGGAATGAATCGACATAACCACCAATTCTCTCTTGATTGGAAATCTGATTCAAGCGCGAATCATTAAATAGACGGAAATCAACCACACTAAAAAGCATAGAGCCGATAACAATAAACAGAAAACTAAAGCCCAGAATAAAACCACAATCCAGCGACCGGGGATCCATTCTGCTTTTTAGAGAACAGCGGATGGAAGACGATAGAACAATCATAATTCCGACTAAAGCTGCCAAGTAGGCTGCTCGAGAAAAAGTAAATAGCAGGGCGATACCCAGGAAGAAAAGCAAGAAATAATTAACGGCTACAAACAAGCGCTGATTTGGCTCTTTGATTTGCCACTTATTTCTATTAACCAGCAAGCCAACCAAAATGATCATGCCCACCGCCAAGATTCCACCTAAAATATTAGGGTGATCCAGCCCGCCATAAGACCTCAACCATCTAACCAGAAGTCCTTGACGACTATAAGCCTCCACCACTGAAACACCGGAAACAGCTGGATTATGAAATGATAGTCCCAAAAACTTATTGGCAAAAGTGGATTGAGTAAAAAATTGATAAAGGGCTAAAACGGCTTGCAGAAATATTCCGGCGAGTAAGCTGTAAATCAGCTTCAAACGATCAAAAAATCTACCTTGTTTCATTAACCAAAAAATAGTAATACCGGCTAGAAATAAAATATACTTATAAATCGCTAGTAAACAATAAGGAGCAAAGAAAATAGAGGCAAAAACCACTAGCTCTAAAATCACTAGCGTGATTAGAGCATAATCATTCTTGATTTGAGGTGAAAACCAAACAAAATTTAGAAGTTTTTTAGTTTGAGGCAATAAAAGATTAATCAACAAGAACGACAAAAGTAGCACCAAAATAATGTCCGTTACATAGAGACTAATCGTGCCATACTCCAAATAACCGAAGTTAACCACCCCCGGACGAATAAATAGTCGCGTCTGAAGAGGTAAAAGAAAGGCGAGCATAGAGAAAAATACTTCCCCCAACTTTTTAAAATAGCTCATATTATTTTCGTAGTATTTGATCTAGGCGCTCAGAAAATTTATCTAAAAATTCTCGGCGTCTGTCGACCAAATATAATTTAATTATTTTGTCATTTACTCGTACCCGAGTATCAATATTAACCAGATTCTTTAGAGCCCCAGGCATAATCTTTAATTGCCAAGCGAAAGTTTTTCGTTCCCATCTATCTAACCAACTAGAAAAGGACCAAATTCTATAACCAGCTCTTCGGCTGGAAGCGGAAGACTTAAGCCGTAATTCCTGCCAATTAGGCAAACAGGCCTTCAGCCAATTGTTTTCACTTATCAGCTTAGCATAAGTTTGATCTCTGTCATAAAGTGGTACCAATCCGACCAACCAATAGTTGAAATATAAATCTTCGGAGCTCAATTTCAAATTCTCCAGATTAAGGGCATCAGAGCTAGCATAAAAACTCAAACAAATTCTGTTCCGCTTAGTCTCTCTGGTAGGACGCCACCCTAAAATCTTAGCTAGTCCCGCGAAAAACAATCTAGTTAGCCACAAACGCCGCGGCGCAGTAATGATAAATAGATCGATATCACTACCATCACGTAGATTGTGTGACCCAATTATATTGGCGACCGCTATCGTTTTAACAAAAGGAATCAAGCTAAATAATCTCACGGCGCGCTCAGCCAATTTAAATTTAGCCGAACTAAAATGATAGCGTTTTTGTCGTTCCTCTAAAATATTAGAGCGAGAACCCAGAAAATAGAAACCATTGGCGCTCTCAATCCCCTTCAAGCCAATTGTCAAAATTTCTTTAACCTCCAACAAAGTTGCCGAACGATCTAAATACTGCCAGATTTCATAGGGCGAGAGCGGACAATCAAACAAATCAAAAAAAACAATTGCTCTGACAATTGCTTCTTTTACGTCTTGTAGTTGACGATTTTGTTCCATATAAAATTTAATCTAATTTAGGTCTATCAATCAGAAACGCTTCTACCTGACATTCACCGCCAGCGATTTTAATAACATCTTTATCGATCTTTTCAAACTCTTTATAAGCATCATTGTAACAATTAACTGAGGTGCTAATATTCTTACCCAATTTTTTCAAAAGTTCATCATAGCTCAAAATATGCTTACCCAGTTTTTCCACATTAATCTTAATCTCCTTAGCACTCTCCTCAATTTGCATCGCGCGCAAACCTTGAAGCACTGTCTGCAAATAAGCCAAAAAGGAAGTCGGGGAAACAATAATCACCTTTTTATCCCGAAAAGCATACTCAATTAAATCCCGCGTATTAACCTGAACTGCGCCCACCTTGTTAATCAATAAATCATAGTAAATTGCTTCCGAAGGGATAAACATAAAGGCAAAATCCATGGTCTTTTCGGCGGGTTTAATATACTTGGAGGTCTCGTCAATTCTAGTTTTTAAATCCTGTTTGAATTGTTTTTCAAAAACTGCCTTGGTCTCAGCGTCTTTAGCATTTAGAATCCGTTCATAATTCTCCAGCGAAAATTTAGAATCAACCGGAATAATTTTATCTTTAACAAAAACCACCGCATCTACAATCAAACCATCCTTGAAGGCATATTGCATTTGATAGGAGTTGGGAGGCAAAACATTTTTTAAAGTTTCTTCTAAAAAATATTCTCCCAAGATACCCCGCTGTTTTGGGTTCTTCAATATATCTTGTAAGTTTTGCAGTTGGGTAGAAAAGTCAAGCACCTGGCGATTAGTTTCCTCTAACTTAGCCAAACGATCAGTCAGGTCGGTTATCACCTTGGTTGATTGGCCAGAAATATTTTGCATGATCTTAGCTGTCTGACCAAAGTTATCTTTATTGGCCTGATGAGTCTCAGACAACTTCTTATCTAACTCGTAGCGAATATCCCGATTTTGCTCAGAAAGCTGAGCTAATCGCTCCATTAGAGCTGCAGAGTTAGCGTCACCACCACGATCGCTTTTGGGCTGTAATAACAAAATAATTACCGCTGCTAAGCCGCCTAAAATTAAAACTAAAAATATCACTAAAAGGGTAGTATTCATATAATTTCATTATAATACATCCTACTATTTTTGTCATACTCCACCGAAATCAACCAAATACAACAAATAAAGCAGTATTATTTACGCTCCCAAATTGCGGTTCTATAAATGCCAAAACATCATTATATAGAGCCTTCTACCTAAAAAGCTATCTAATTGGATAGCTTTTTATAATCTAAGATTAAAGTATTCTTACAATTAAAGGTTTAATCCTGAAGACAGCGCACGGAAAAGCCAACCGGACCGCTCCAGCCACCATCAACAGTCCTGTTAGCCCCAGCATAATCCCTGCCCAAGGAATGTACCCAGGCCTCACCGCCCCCATCAAGAGTTGACGTCCAAAAAAAGTACCAATACGGTAAAGATAAAATTCTCCAGTAATAAAGCGATAGCCGGTTCCAAGAGCAGTAAAGCCGGTAGAATTAGTAGCGCCATTGTTGGGAGTATTCCAGTGAGCGGTGCCAACTTCTTTGAGAGCACCTCCGGCTGGTGAGCATGGCCAACAACAAGATAATTCGCAGTTAGTCGTAGCCAGACCTTCAACTAGAGTCCTAAATTGAGAGTCAGTTGGAATATGCCAACCACTAGGACAAATACCTTGAGCCAGTTCGGTGACGGAATATTGCATAGCCTCATCCCATTGATAGAAACCGCCGTCAGTCAGACAATTACCAGTATTATTACCATAACAATATTTTTGCAGATTAGAATCATTAGTTTGAGTAGTAACTCCGGTAACATAAGTGCCTATATTCATATTCTGCTGCATCCAGCATTGAGTGCCAATCGAAACAGTATCATAAGTACATTTATCGTAATCAGGAGCGCCAGTATTGCAAGTATGACCGGCAATAGTAGTAATAGTTATCTGGTCACCGCAAGCAAAGGCATTAACGACAAAATTAGCCGTCACACTGACATTCGCCAAAACATTAGTATCGGTTCTAGGATTAGCGGTCGAAGCATCGCTCCAATTAACAAAATGATAACCAGAATCAGGGTCGGCAGTCACTGCCGAACCGCTATCACCAGAATTAACAGTTTGAAGTGAGGTGCCAACTATCGAGCCATGGGAACCAGCCGTGTAAGTTAAGGTAAAAGAAAAATCTGCTGTGCCAGAGCAATCAATGTCAATAATTCCTCCCGGAGTTAAACACTTCGGACCACTAGCTAAAGTACCAGTATTACCCCCCAAACAAAAAGAAATAGAGTAAGAAGCACCATCAGAGGTCGGGATATAACTAATAGAATTTTGATCACTTGTACAACGTCCATCAGCAGGGGTCGGAGCCGAAGGAATAATCTGCATGTAGGTCGAAGTAGCCCCAGTGCTGGTAGAAAATATTTGATTAGCATCCCATTCTGAGGCGCTCGGATAACGGCCCTTATCATTAAAAAATAATTCTAGGGCAGTTTGAA
>Ga0210057_1000705_pt1 | contig 54564 bp, 73 predicted proteins | sample CryGeyCG2114_010_2_FD_183968 | JGI IMG/M metagenome (GOLD analysis project Ga0210057, IMG submission 183968) | Groundwater microbial communities from aquifer - Crystal Geyser CG10_big_fil_rev_8/21/14_0.10 (SPAdes) (version 2) | ecosystem: Environmental > Aquatic > Deep subsurface > Groundwater ...
GAGGGCTTCAAGAACGAGTTCTGCAACGCGTTCATCGACCCGCCGGCCGCGTGCAGCCTCACGCTCTCCGAAGCCGAAGCCTCGGCAAGCGGCTCGTGCGGATAAGCGGCCAGTTTTTTTCTTTTCTTTCTAATTTTTTTATTTGAATAATTAGCTTCAGCTGTAAACAAGAAAACTTTTTTATAATTTGGAACGCGGGGGCCGAGATTTGAACTCGGAAGAGCCGAAGCTCACTAGATCTCTCTTGCTTCTTTTCTAGTTGAGGTCTTTTCTTCCGCGAAGAAAAGAAGTCATTCGAGTCTAGCGCGATACCGGATTCTGCCACCCCCGCGCGAGTATTAGTAATGGGCGGTTGGCGAATTATTATTGTTTCGCTTTTTCAGCGCCTGAAGCCGCCGCGCCCCTCGCGGCGCGGGCCGCGGCTGAAACCGTTGCTCCCCCCGCCGCGTTCGCTCCTGCCGCGGAAGCCGCCGCCTTCCCTGCCGCGCCCGCCGTCGCGGCCCCTGAAGCCGCCTTCGCGCCTTCCGCCGCCTCCGCGTTCCTCGCGTTGTTCGGGCCTGCCCGCCCACTTGCGGCGTTCCCTGCCCTTGCATTTCGGGCAGACGCCTTCCTGCGACAATTCGGTGCGGTCGCGGCTGCAGAACGCGCGGATGACGCCCAAGTCGTCGTCGACAATCGTCAGGTAAGTGCCCAGCTCCTTTACCTCCTTGACGCGGGCCTTGATGAAGTCGCCGATTTTGAAGTAGTCGCGGAACTCGCGGGCGTAATTGTGGCTGACTTCCGAGATGCGGATGTAGCAGAACGTGCGGTTGGCGGCGTGGCTCGCGTCGGCGGGCTGGAAGCGGACGAGCGCGATCTGCTCGTAAATGTCCGCGATTATTCCGTAGACCGGGTCGCCCGTCTTGATGCCGCGCACGCTCCTGCCTTTCTTGGCGACGGAAACGCTGCGCTTGGCGGCGTCCTCGCGCTGCTCGCCGACCATGGCCGCGTAAACGCGCCCGTCCTCGTTGTAAGTGTTTTCATCCCCCGCGAGCTCTTCCTCGTAAGCGAGTTGCGTCCCGGGGTAAACCAGTTTAGCCAATGTATATCCGCCTCACAATCAGCGTTAATTACTTGCCCTTTCGGGTTTTTATTCCCCTTGTTTTTTCGGCTACCGTTGCTTTTTATTCCACGCCAGCCGAATTAAGTCCATGGTCTTGGAGTCGGTGGTGGATCCGGCGACTGCGCGCAGCAACCCGCTCAAGATCGTCGCGTTGAGCTTCATTTTCGTCACGCTCGCGGTCTTCGCCACGCTTTTCCTGAACACCCGCGAGTCCAGCATCCTGCTAGTGCTCTTCGTCGTCCTGCCTTCGGTGCCGTTCCTGCTCAAGCTGTTCAGCTTCGAGGAAGAGGATTTCGAGGCCAAGCCCGCGCGCGTTGCGGGAAGCAGGACCATCGCGCGCCACCTGCCCACCATAGTCGTCCTGCTCGCATACTTCGCGGGCATCACCGCCGCGTTCACTTTCTGGTACTTGTGGCTTCCCGCCGCGGATTCGGGCAGGCTGTTCGCCACGCAGGTCACCGAGCTGGAGAGCGTGCGCGCCAACTTCCAGGGAATGCTGGTGGACGCGCCGGCGGCGTTCAACCTGTCTGCGTTCGAGGTGCTTTTCTTCCACAACCTGCAGGTCCTGCTCATAGTCGTCGCGCTTTCCCTGTTGTACGGCGCGGGTGCCGTGTTCGTGCTCGTGTGGAACGCTTCCGTAATCGCGGTCTTCCTGGGGTCCATAGTCCAGATCGCCGTGCTGCACGACCCCGCCGGAGGGGTGCTTTCGGGCCTGGGCTACGGCGTGCTTGGAATCCTGCCGCACGGCTTTTTCGAGTTGCTCGCCTACCTGACGACCGCGCTGTCGGGCGGCATATTGAGCCAGGCGATAGTCAAGCGCATTTACTCCAAGCCCGTGTTCACGCAGATTTTTTACGACGCGATGAAATTGTTCGCGTGGGCGATAGTGTTCCTCGCCGTCGGCGCCCTCATCGAGTCCACGGGCATTCCGCCCGCCTGAACAAGCGAAATCAGTCGCTATCTTTCGTCGTCATCGCGCAGAGCGCTCGGTGGTTGTTCAAACTCATCACGCTAACGGTTTCCCCCGCACCCGTTTTTTAGGCTTCTTGTGGGCGGTTTTGTAAACCAATAATAAGCGTTCCGCGCAAAAACTTGTGGAGGGCCCGTAGCTCAGCTTGGATAGAGCGATTGCCTCCTAAGCAATAGGTCATGGGTTCGAATCCCATCGGGCTCGTTTTCAACCTCGCGGTTTTTGATTCGCAACGCTAAACCGTTTTCTTTGGCGGTGCCCTCGCCTTTCTTTTCCCAAAAGAAAGGCAAGGCGTTCCGAATCCCATCGGGCTCGCTGCCCAACCCCCCTCCAGTTGGCGGCTCGTTTTTTCCCGCGCCTTACCTCGCGTTTTTATTTGCGCGTTGAGTGGCTTTTCTCATGCGGGGGCAGTTGAGCGTCGAATTCTTCATGGTCCTGTCGCTAATCCTGGCGCTCGCCGTGATACTGTACGCGGGCACCGCGTCCCAAGTTTCCCAAGCCCGCGAGTTGGACAAGTCCGTCCTGTCGAAAGCCCTGGTGGAGGGCGTGGCGCAGGCGGCGCGCCAAACTTGGTTCGAAGGCAACGCGTCCAGCCGCTCGGTCGACGCGTTCGTCCCGTCGGGGGCGAACTGCCTTTACTTCAATTACTCTTCCCGCGAGTTGTACTGCTCCGCGCCCGCGGGGTTCGTTTCCGCGCCGGCTTACGCAGTCGTAAACGCCTCCAACTGTTCGACGCCGCTCGCCGCGGGTTGGATGCACTTCGAGGTTTACAGCGACGGCGCGCGCGTCTGGGTGAACTGTTCCGTGCGTTCCGCCGCGGCCGCTTCGGTCGTTCCGCCCGCGGAAGGCTGGGAGAGCGGGTCGCACCTGTCGCTGGAAGGCATATCCTCGCCCGTGATTTCAACGCGCGCGGCTGTTGCCGCGTTGCTGGTGAAGGACGGCGCCGTTTCCTGCGACTCCTCGGCGGTGCTCCTCGTTTCGTTCAACGGCTCGGCGCCCGTCGAGTATGCGCCCGTGTCGTGCGCGGCAGGGCGGCACGAGTTCGAGGTGGATTCGGCGGCGCGCGGCTTTTACGAAGTCGAGGCGTTGGCGGGCGGGCTTTCGGCGACCGCGTCGTTCAGTTCGGCGGGCTCGCGGCCCGTCGTGACGCCCGACTTGCCGCCGGTGGTTGCGGTTTTAATAGCGTTGCTTGCATTCGCTTGTTTGGAGAGACGGAAGAATTGGCGCGCGACTTGAGGGAACTGAAGAAGGCCGTGGTCGAGCGCGAGCAGGAAGTGGACTTGAAGGGCATAGTCAAGCGCCTGCGGCGCGGCTCTGACGAGCGCGTCAAACACGAGCCCAGCAGCCGCGTGAGCGCAATCGCCAGCAGCCTGACGGGCGAGTCGTACGGCGAGTCGCCGGACTTCGAGAAAACCGACTTGAGCGAAATCAAGACGGGGCCCATGGCGCTGCCCGCGTCATTCTACTCCGTATTCAAGGGGCCGTTGAATGCGCTCGCCTCGACGCTGGCGGGAATTCCCGCCTTGCAGGGCTTGCGCAACCTGCTGGATTCCGCGGGAATAATGCTTTCAATCGAGTCTTACCTCACGCTCGTCGCCTCTTCCGCCGTGCTCGCGGCAGTCGCGTGCTTCGTGCTGTTCGGCGCGCTCGGCGCGGCTTTCGGCGACTCGCTGCTGCTGTTGCTCGCGCCCGTCGCGGGCGTGGCGGCTTTCGCCATGGTGATAGTCGCCGCAATGGCTTACCCCGCGTCGAAGGCGGATTCGCGGGCTCGCGATATCGACCGCGTGCTTCCCTTCGCGCTTCGCCAGCTTGCGACGCAAATCAAGGCGGGTGTGAGCTTCTACCGCGCGCTGCGCTCGGTCGCGCAGTCGGACTACGGCGTGCTCAGCGAGGAGCTGAACCGCGTGCTCGGCGACATGGCGAACGGGTTGAGCACCGAGGATGCCCTGTCAAAGCTGTTGAGGCGCACGCGTTCGAAAGGGCTCCGCAAGGCGTTGACGCAAATCGTGCGCGCCCTCAAGACGGGCGGCAGCCTCTCCCAGATTATCACGGACATCGCGGACGACGTGTCGTTCGAGACGCGCATGAGCATCCGCGACTTCACCGAGCGCTTGAATTTCATCAACATCATTTACATCATGGTGGCGGTCGTAGCGCCCGTGGGTGCGGCAATTTTGTCCGCCGTGATGCAAATTCCGCTTTTCGGCGGGGGCCTGCCGCCGTTCTTCGTTTACGGCGCGTTCGGCGGCATCATCGCCGCGATGTTCGCGATTTTGTACATCACCAAGAGGCTGGAGCCGGTCGCATGGTAAGGTTTTTCGACGCGTTGAAGTCAAGATACTTACTGCTCAGGCGGTATTACGCCGCGAGCGGGTTCAAGTGCTCGTTCGAGCTGTTCGCGTTCTTCTTCGTGGTCACGGCAGTCCTCGTGGCGGCAACGCTGCAGGCGCTGCGCGTCTCGCCGGTGGTTTCGGCGGTCGCGTTCCTCGCCGTGATGAGCTTGGTCGTAACCGTGCCCGTCAGCATCCGCAACACGCGCATCTCGAAAGTGGAGGAGAACATACCGGACGCGCTCAAGCATATGAGCCTGGTGCTCAAGGCGGGCGGAACCGTCGAGGGCGCGCTGCAGGAGGCCGCGGATGGCGGTTACGGCCCGCTGGGCGACGACTTGAAGGCCGCGCTCAAGAAGCTCAAGGACGGCAAGACTTTCGACGACGTGCTCATAGAAGCCGCCGAGGCGGGCGGTTCGGTGCTGTTCAAGCGCACGGCAGCCATAATCGTGGACGCCAAGCGCGCGGGCGCGGGGCTTGCGGGCGTGATGGCGGAAATCGCGGAGGACTCGCGCGACGTGCTGCGCATCAAGCGCGAACGCTACTCGCGCACCACCATGCACGTCTTGTTTTTGGCGGTGTCCGCGGTTCTGCTTTCCCCGTTCATCTTCGGCTTCACGATAACCATCGTGAATTACATCAACATGGGGATAGGCGGCGCGATGCCCGGAGCTTCCAAGCAGTCCGTGAGCCTGTGCGACTTGAATTTCCTGCTCACATTGTTCCTCGGCGTGGAATCGGTCATCGCCGCGTTCGCAATCGGCGTAATTCGCGAGGGAAAGATGGCAAGGTATATATTGTACGCGCCGGTCATGATACTCGTTGCGCTCCTCGTTTTCGAGTTGGGCAAGTGGTTCAGTCTCACCATCGTCGGTGGGTCGGGAGTGGTGTGTTGAATGCGCGGGCAAGCGAGCGTCGAATACGCGTTGCTGTTGGGCGGAGCGGTGGTGTTCGTCACCGTAATCGCTTACATCGTGAAGACCAAGATCCTCGGCTGAGCGGATTGCGGTGAAAGCGCAGACCGCGATGGAATTCGTCATGCTAGTGGGCGGCGTCATACTGTTCGTGGCGCTCGTCGTGATACTCGTGCGCGGCGGCGTCTTCGCGGGCGCCGAGGCGAACATTGACAACCAGTCCCAGATAATCGCCTCGCTAAAGGCGGGGCTGAACGCCACCGTGTCCCCTTAATTGCCGTAATTTACGCGCTTCCGTCCCTCCGCCTTATTCCCACAACTCTTTTATTAGCCGGGAAGTTAATGCGTGCGGCATGAAGCGGTTGTTTTTTGCATTCGTATTCCTCGCGCTCGCGGCGCAGTTCGCCTGCGCGGTGTCGAGCAGCGAGGCGGAAGAGAAGGCGTCGCCTTACACGGCTGGCGAGGCGGTGACAACGCTGCCGCAGCCGCTCGAGGTCGGCGCGGATTCCTACTGGATTTATTACACGCAAATCTATCCCCCGGTTTCCAAGAAGCTCGTGGTGGCGGTCAGCGAATACCTCGGCGACGTGGTTTCCGACGAGGTGAAGCTGTCGGCCGTCGCGGCGTCGGCGTACGATTACGGCGCGGTGCACGACTTCATAGAGCCGAAAGGATATTCTTTTTCGTCGCTCGCTCCCGCCTTTTCGTCCTCGCTCATCGCGCTGCAGCAGAGCCAGGCGAACCTGAACGACTTGGCGCAAGTCGTGCAGTCCAAGTACGCCTACCTTGACTTCTCGCAGGTGGAGGCGAACCTGACGCTGCTCGTGCAGGCGGCGGACGACACGAACGCGATGTTTCAGGAGGGCCAGTCGCAACAGCAGGTTTTCAACGACGTTTATTCCGCGTCAGAGCTCTCGACGCTCGTTTACTATTACAACACGAGCTTCAGCCGCCTCTCCGCGTTCTTCACGGTCTATCAGGACTACTTGAACGCCATTGCGTCGGCCCAGTCCGCCGTGTTCAAGTCCCCGATAACGGCGCCGGACAACGAGAACATTTACAACAGCCTGGAAAACCTGAAGGACATAGGCCTCTCCAGCCTGTACTCGAAGTTCGCTTCCTCGAACCCGTCCGTCACCCTCAACTCGCTGTACTCCTACAAGCGGGCTTGGGTCAACGACTCCGTTTCCTCCTTCTCGTTCGCGTACTCGAAGGGGCGCGCCCTCGAGGCGTACGACGCCGCCTACCTGCGCTACCAGTTCGTCACGCAGGCAAAAACCGTCCTGCAGTCGTGCGGCATAGTTACGGCGGATGTTACCCGCGACTGGCAGGAAGTCGAGTACTACCGCGAAAAGGCGAGCGCGATTGGTTACGCGAAGATGCTCGAGTTGCTGCCGCCCGTTACCGCGAAAATAGACTCGGTTTACTCGCGCTACCAAGCGTGCATTTCCAAGCCGACTGCGTCGGCAACGCCAACGCAAGAGGCGGACTACTCTTGGCTCCTCTACGCCCTCGTAATCCTCCTTGTCGCCGTCTACGGCTACAACTGGTGGAAGAAGAAGCGGGAAGAAGCCGCGGCTTAGAGCCCGGTCGGCGCGTCGATGAAGACCGCTTGCAGCCCGAACTTTTTGGCCAGAGCCCCGCCCAATGCGCGCACCCCGAAGGTTTCGGTGGCGTAGTGCCCCGCCTTGATGACGCTGACGCCGTTCTCCTTGGCGTAATGGTAGTTCGAGTGCGTGAACTCGCCCGTAACCAGGACGTCGACTCCGCCTTCGGCCGCGGCAAATCCCCCGCCGCCCGAGCAGACGCCCACGCTGCGTATTTTTTTCGTATCTCCGAAATTGAAAACGCGCGGCTTTTTCCCGGTCAGCGTTTCGCATTGCTTCGCCAGCCGTTCGAGCGTCGTCTCCTTCAGGCCCCTGAACCCGATTGCCGTGCCGTGGTAACGCGCCCACGGCTTTAATTGCGCCAAGCCCAGGCCGTTCGCGATGCAAATGTTGTTTCCGTGCTTCGGGTGCGCATCCAAAGGCAGGTGCGCCGCGTACAAGTTCAATCCCGATTCGAAGCAGGCGTTCAGCCGGTTGCGCCACAACGCGTCAATCCTGCTGGGCAGGCGGTTCTTCCAGAACAAGCCGTGGTGAACCAGCAGCAGGTCGCATTTTTGCCGCGAAGCCGCATCGAACGTCTCAAGGCACGCGTCCACGGCGAGGCCGACGCGCTTGACCTCGCTTTTGCCGGCTATTTGCAGGCCGTTGAACGAGTCGTCCTCGATGTCGCAATAAAGCGTGCCGTCAAGCCACTCCGCGATTTTCGAGGTTTCTGCCATTATGACTTCACCGTCTCGAAGCACGCCTTGAGCGCGCGTACGTTCTTTTCCGCGGCGTCGGGCTTGCGTTCGAACTGCTTGCGCACCGCCTTTTCCAGCGAAGCGAGCGTGACTATGCCCGTGACTTTCGCGAACGCGCCCAGCACGGGCACGTTCACCAGCGGCTTGCCCAACTCGCGTTCCGCGATGGCGAGCGCGTCCACGGTGTACGCCCCTTTTACGGGTTTGGCGGAAGCGACTATTTTCTTGCCGTTCCCCTTGAGGCCCTTGAAGACGTCCATTCCCAGCAGGGTGTCGTCGAGCACCACGACGTAGTCCGGCTCGTAAACGTTTTGGTGGAGTTTTATCGGCGTGTCGCTTATGCGGCAGTACGCCTCCAACGGGGCGCCGGTGCGCTCTACGCCGAAAAACGGGAACGCCTGCGACTGCTTGCCGTCGTAAAACGCGGCAATCGCCAGCACCTCGGCTGCAGTCACGACGCCTTGCCCGCCCCTTCCATGGAAACGCACTTCAATCATTTTTGTTCACTCCCTGCATTTTTCACGCCGCGACTTTTTCACTCCCGCCTTCACACGACGTCTATCATTATCTTTTCTATTTCCACGACTTTGTCTGCCTGCCTGGCAGCCATCGCCGCCTTCTCCTTGTTCCCGGAATAGAGCTCCAGCAGCACTTGCCCCGCCTCTACCTTGTCGCCCTTCATGAACTTTAGCACCATTCCCGCCGCCTTGTCCGCGGGCGCGCCAAGCGTGCGGCACACGCGCGAGATTTCGCGGTTGTCCACGTGGCCCACCTTTCCGGACTCCTTCGCGATGACGGCTTGCTTGTATTTTCCCAATCCGAAGTCCGCGTTTTTCACGTCCGGGTTGCCGCCCTGTTCCCTGACTATTTCCAGGAACTTTTCCAGCGCCTTGCCGGACGCGAGCTGGTGGCGCGCCATCTTGTAGCCTTCCTCGCGCGTCAGGCCGCGCAGCATGGAAAGCATGAGCCCGCTCATCACGCACGCCTTCTCGGCGAGCTCGTAGCTTCCCTTGCCCTGCAGGGTTTCCAGAACCGTGCGCGCCTCCAGGTTCGGCCCTATGGTGCGCAACAGGGGTTCACTTCCGTCGGTTATGCTGCACTGGACGCGCATGCCCAGCATCCTGCCCAGCGCCTCGAAGTCCTTCGCCAAGTCGCGCGCCTTCTCCAAGTTGTCCAGCTTTGCGCCGCGGCCTATCGGGAGGTCAAGCAAGACGTAGTCCGCGCCTTCCGCCTTCTTCTTGGCGAGTATGCTGCACAGCAGGAGCGGCTTGGGGTCCAAGTGCAGTGGCTTGCGGATGTTAATCATCTTGTCGTCCGCCGCGGCCATGTTCACGGCCCCGCCCCAGGTGAGGCACGCGTTGACCTTGTCAACGACCCGCTGCATCTTCTTCAAGTCCAGCGAAACCGGGCAGAAGACTTCCATCACGTCCGCGGTTCCCGCCGCGCTGCTTATCGCGCGGCTGCACGTTTTGGGTATGCAGACGCCAAGCGAGGAAATTATGGGCACTATGAGCATGCTGCTGCGGTCGCCCGCCACTCCCCCGATGCTGTGCTCGCTCGCCACGACTTTCGCCTTGGGCTTGAGGCTGCCGCCAGAAGCGTAAATCGCCTTGGTGAGCGAAACAGTCTCGTCGGTCGTCATGCCGCGCGTGTAAACCGCGCTTATGAAAACCGCCAGCTCGGTTGCCGAGAGCTTTTCCGCCATCAAGTCGTTGATTATCGAGGCGATTTCCTTGTCGTCGAGTATGCCGCCGTCCAGTTTCTTGCGCACCGCGTCCAGGCTCGCGGGGCGTTCCGCGCTTTCCAGCAGGACTTTCTGGCCCTGCTTGAGGGAGAGCATCTGCGCGACTTCCGAGAACACGCCCACCTCGCCGGGCCTGATGAACTCGTGCGACAGGTCCACGATTGCCGTGACGCTCTTCCTGTTCGCGGTCATCTTGACGCGGTCCGAGATGCCGATGCTCAACTCGCGCGCCTGCGAGTCGTTCAAGACAACCTCGTTCTGGCCCTGCTCGACGTCGAACAGCTGCACGCGGAATTCCATGAGCGGTTAACGCCGCGCGAGTATTAAAAAGCACGCGTCGCTTGCGCTAGCGGTATTCGGCCGTCGCGCGTTTCACGAAAGCCTTGGGCGATTGCACGCCCCATTCGGTCACGAAGCCGGTCACGAGGCTGGCGGGCGTCAAGTCGAAAGCGGGGTTCAGCACGCGCGGCATTCTTTTGAAGCCCCACTTCGCCGCGTCCGCTGTTGTCAGGACTTCCTCCGCGGCGCGCTCCTCTATGGGTTCGCTTTTGCCTCCCAGCGTGAGCGGGTCGAACTTGTGCGAGCCCGTGCAGGAGTAAAGCCGCGTTCCGTAGCCATATGCAAGCGCGGCAACGCCCGCCGTTCCGATTTTGTTCACCAAGTCTCCGTCCGCGGTGACCGCGTCCGCGCCTACCAGCACGATTCCCCTGCGCCCCATCTTCAGGAGCGCGGTTTCCGCGCACGAGTCCACGCAAAGCACGGCGTCGATTCCGTAATTGGAAAGCTCCGCCGCGCTCGTGCGGCCCTGGTAAAGCGGGCGCGTTTCAAGGCAGTAAACCTTGAATTTTTTTCCGTCGTCGTGCGCCTTCTTGAGCACGCGCATCACGCTGGACGAGTGGCAGTGCAGCAGCACTGCGCCGTTGTTTGGCACGAGGGGACCGCCGTGCCCGGCGATTTTCTTTTTGTTCAAAAGGCTGTGCTTCGCGTAGTCGCGCGCCAGTATTACGATGAAGCGCTTTAGTTCGGGAACCGCGGCATCCGACTGGCGGCCGCGTGCGAGGATGAAACGCAGCGAGTTGCGAAGCGCGGGTTCGGTTGGCCTCGCCTGCTTTAATATATTCGCGGCTTGCCCCAATTCTTTGAGGAGCGCGGCCTTGGTTTTCGCTTTCGAAGCGTGGGCCTCGGCTGCCATGGCTTCGACGGCTGCCGATGCGATTGCTTCGGCTCCCTGTATTCTCAGCGACCTGATTTCGCGCGCGGTTTTCGCGGTTGAGCCCAACATTTTTCGAAAGGGTTAATAAGGGTCGGGCATAAAAGTATTGCGTTGCTTCACCCTCTACTGCGAGGTTGAAAGCCAGGCAGGTTTTGGATAATATGGCTAACGCGGATTTCGACACGATGTTCGGCTCTAAGAGGGAAGTGCTTATTTCGCCAGGCGGCCAGCCCGCTTCGGACGAGGACGCGGAACTGCTTCAGTTCCTGAAGGACAGCACGCCCAAGGTGTACGTGATAGGCGCGGGCGGTTCGGGCTCGAACACGATCAACCGCATGACGCAGACGGGCATAACCGGCGCCAAGCTCGTGGCGATGAACACGGACGCCCAGCACCTGCTAACGGTAAAGTGTTACAAGAAGCTCCTGCTCGGCAAGAAGAAGACCAAGGGCATGGGCGCGGGAAGCAACCCGACAATTGGCGAGGCTGCCGCGCAGGAATCCGAACAGGAAATAAAGGAACTCCTCTCCGACTCCGATTTGGTCTTCGTGACTTGCGGCATGGGCGGAGGTACGGGCACGGGTGCAGCGCCATTAATCGCGCGCGCGGCCAAGGCTGCGGGTGCGCTTGTAATAGGCGTCGTCACTCTTCCGTTCACTTCCGAGGGCGCGAAGCGCATGCGCAACGCGCTCGAAGGAACCGAGAAGCTGAAGAAGGAAGCGGACACGGTCATCGTGATTCCGAACGACAAATTGCTTTACTTCGTGGCGGACTTGCCCCTTGACGCCGCGTTCAAGGCCAGCGACTCCGTGCTGACTAGCGCGGTCAAGGGAATAACCGAGCTCATAACCGTGCCCGGCCTCATCAACCTGGACTTCGCGGACATGCGCACGATTCTCGAGGGCAGCGGGACCGCCATGATAGGCGTGGGCGAAGCGAGTACGGTGGACCAGCGCAACCGCGTGGTCGAGGCGGCGCAAAAGGCGCTCTCGTCACCGTTGCTCGACTTGGACATTTCGCAGGCAAACAAGGCGCTCGTCAACATAACGGGCGGCAAGGACATGACGCTGGGCGAAGCCGAGGCCGCGGTGCAGGCGATTAGCTCCGCGATGGCGAAGGATTCGCACATCATCTGGGGCGCGCGCCTGGACGACTCGCTCGAGAAGAACCAGGTGCGCGTGCTCGCCGTCGTGACCGGGCTGAAGGAAGGCGCGAACGAAAAGGGCGAGGAAGCCATAGATTTGGATTTCGTGGGTTGATTGCCAATGAACTTGATGCAAACTATTGACGACTTCGTGAAGCAGAGCAAGCGCGTCATAATGATTACTTACAAGCCCAAGGATGCGGAGTACCGCCAGATGGCGCTTACCACGGGCGCGGGAATGGTCCTCATAGGCCTGATTGGGTTCATCATCTCCATGGCGGCTTACGCCTTGAGGCACGTTTAACGGGGTTTTCAAAAATGTTGTTCGCTTATCGTGTAACCGCCGGGCAGGAAAGCATAGTCGCGGACCTTCTGGAAAAGAAGGCCAGGAAGGGCGGCATCGCGGTCAACGCCCTGCTCGTGTCCCCGCGGCTCAAGGGCTACCTCATCGTCGAGGCGGCAAACGACGCGTCCGCGCGCCAGCTAATCACCAACGTGCCGCACGTGAAGAGCGTGCTCTCGCGCCCCATACCCTTCGAGGAAATCAAGGAGCTGCTCGAGAGCAAGCCGCAGGAGATAATCCTCAACAAGGGCGACATGGTGGAAGTCACGAGCGGGCCGTTCAAGGGCGAGCACGCGAAAGTCAGCCGCATCGACCCTGAAAAGGGCGAAGTGACGGTAGAGCTGATAGAGGTCGCGGTGCCCATCCCCGTCACCATCAAGGCAGACGCGGTCAAAGTGCTGCACAAGTAACTGGGCGGTTCAGGAAACTATTGGCTGGCCGCCCGCGGAAGTGCAGGCGCTCTGGTAGCGCTGGAAAATTCGTTCGGGATAGCGCGCGCCCAACCCTGTTCCCGAGCAGCACGCGTTCTGGTCGTAACCCGAACAGTCAGCGCCGCCATTGTATTTTTCCTTGCAAGCGGCGAGCATTGCGTCGTAAGTCGCCATTCCCGTCTTGATTTTGTCTATCGCGAGCTCCACCGTGCCTTCGCCCCGGTTGTACCCGAACAATGCGAGCGTCAACGCGTCGCCCTGCCTGTCCTGCGGCAGCAGCCCGCTCACCTGTTCTATCCGGTCCCTCAACTCTGCGGTTCCCAAGTTTATGTTTTCCTCGACGGAAACGCATCCTCCCTTATCTGCGCAAGCTTTTACCTGCATCAGCCCCCATTTGTCTATGTTTGAATTGCAGCTGCTCTCCTGCGTTATGAGCGATTCTACCATGCCCAAGTCGAGCCCGAGGTCGTACAAGCCGTTCGTTTGCATGTACTGCTTGAGCAGGCTTTCGTACTTCCCGCAGGCGGAAAAGTAAGGCGGCGTCGTGATTACGCTCTTGCTGCACCTCTCCGACGGGCGAAACGCGCCTTCGCTTATCGCGTTGTAGCCGTAGTACTCGGCTATGCCGTCGAAAATCGCCTTTGCGGCCTTGTCCACGAAAGTTGGGTCGCTGTACTGGGGCGCGTCCGTTCTGGTCACCTCGACGAGGATACCCGGCATGTTCAAGTCGCTGATGAACAGTTGGTCAAAATTCGACGCGTCATCCGGAACCAAGCCGCGGCTACTGCCAACCAGGGGCTTGAGTTGCGAGTCTATCAATGCGCCGACGCGTTTCGCCTCGTCTTGTTTCCACCCCGGATTGTTAGGGTAGTAAACGAGTTCCACGCCGGTGGCGCACGAGTCGTGGTGAATGCTCACCAGCAAGTCGGCAGGCCAGGCGTTGGCGAGTTGGGTTCGTTCCTCGGGTTCTATTTCGTCCGTGCAAGTGCTGTAAACGCCTTTCGTTTCAACCCCCGCGGCTTGCAGCAGCGCCTCCAGCTTTCGCGCGACCACGGCGTTCCTGTCCGCCTCGCGCACGCCGCCGCATTTCGCTCCGGACGCGCAGCCGTGCCCGGCGTCAACGACGATTTTCTTTCCGGCCAGCGACGCGGAAACAATGGGCCCTGTTTCGGGCGCCGCAGACTCCAGTTCCGCGACCAGTTCTTCCTTCTTTTGCAAGTCCGCCGCGCGCGAGTGCTTGACCTTGACTTCGACGCTAATCTCCTTGCTCAGCACGAGCCTGCTCAGCCCGACCGTTAGCGTTCCCGAATAGGAAGTGGTTTTGAACATGCCGTCCGCGTTCTTGGGCGCCTTAGCCAAGTCTACCGAAAATAAGCCGTGGTAAGCCTGCCCGAGCCTTTCGAACGACACGTCCTCAGCGTACCTTTCAACGCCGCCCTCTGTTTTCGTGACGATTTCAAGCGCTTCAACCGAGTCGAACGAGAGCTCGCTGCTGGCGAACGGCTCCAACTCGGAAACCGTGAGGTTGATTGACGCCGGCAGCCCGTCCAGGGGGTTCGTGAAGTTCGCGGGCCTCGGCGTGGGCATCGGGAGGCGGCTGATGTCGTCCGTCGCGTTGTAGTCCGGGTTGGTTATACGCGTTTCCGTCGCGTTCTTCACCGCGTCCACGAACGCGTCCAGCGAGTCAAGCAGTTCCGTTGAAAAGTTCGCGGCTGCGAGCACGTCGTTCAGGCGCTTCTGCAACGCGCTTGACTCGCTCTGCGTTAATCCCAAGTCCGCGATTTTGCGGAGCAATGCCTTGAACTTTTCAGTCTCGTTCGCCGCGGCCGCGGGCTTGGTTATCAAATACAGGGGCGAGCCGCCGGATTTTTGGAAGCCGAACGACTTCGTCTTGACGCCGTTCGGCGCCAAAAGCATCGAGTCCCTGAAGGCCACGCGGTCCGAGAGGAAAGCGGATTCGCCGGGCGACGGCGGCTTGTTGTCCACGCTCACGAGCGAGTAAGCCGACGCGCGTTCGGACGGGACTATCGAATACAAGTCGAAGTCTGACGGGTTCGTGCCGTTGTTCGTTATTTCAAGGAGCTCGGCTGACTCGTTCGGGCCGTAGCGCAGCACGAGGGGCGGATTCGCGATTATTTCGGTTTGGAGCAGCTTGGTTTGCGTGGCGTTCTGCGCCCCGTCTTGTGGCCCGGCCTGCGCGGTGAGGAAAAGCAGGGCTGCGAGCGCCGCCAGCGCTAAGGCAGCCAACGCGATTTTCTGGTTGCCGTCGAGTTCCGGGAAGTCCACGCATTGGTTACCGCGCCGGGGATTTAAAGAGCATAGCGCCCGGCCGCTTCAAAAGGGTTATATAATTTCTTCCCGACAGTCTTACTGCCTGCTTTTAGGGGAGACGATTAACCATGCGCAAACTGAAGCCCGTGACCGACTTGCTGGACTCGCTCATCGACGACTCGGCGGTCCCGCGCAACGTGCGCCTCACGCTCGCAGACGCGAAAAAGAAATTGACTGAAGGCGACGACCCGGTCGCCGGGATGTCGGGCGCGATTTACGACTTGGACGCGGTGAGCAACGACATCAACCTGCCCATGCACGCGCGCACCCTCATCTGGAACCTGTTGAGCGAGCTCGAGAGCCTCAAGGAAGAGCAAATCAAGAAGTAGGCTTTTTTCGCTTTTTGGCTTCTCGGAGCGCCTAGGCTTTTTCCGCGGCTTGCGCCAGCTCTTCGGCCTCTTCCGCCTTGGCCATCTTGGTCTTCATCAGCTTCAGGCCAACGAAGCGCTCGGCTTCCAGCTGGTTCAGGTATAAGGTAATGTACTTTATGGTGCCCCGCAGCTCGGGCTGGATGTTGTACTCCAAAGCGTTCGTGCGCCTGCTGGTTTTTTCAATCTCTTGAAGGAGGCGGAGCAATGCGACCTCGGTTTCCGCCAGCTTGATTATGAGGTTGAGGGCGTTCTCGAAGTTCGCCACCGTCTCGTCGAACTTGGCGTCCGTCCCGGCAACCCCGTAGCCGCGCTCGAGGATGTTGCGGTGGATGCTCACGCCCTTGATGCGGGGAATCTTGAGGCCCATGATGTTTTTTGCCGTGACCTCGATTTCGGGTACCTTCTCCGCGCTGCGCGCCGCGTTCTCAAGAAATGCTTTACCGTGGAACGCCTGCGACAAGGCTAAGCTTTTAAACGCGGTTATGCACGCCTCGTCCGCCTGCGTGCGCAGGTCCTTCGCCTGCTTGACCACGTCGAAGAACTCGAGTATGAGCGCGTCGCGCTTCTGTTTCAAGAGCTTGTGGCCCTTCGTGCTCAACGCTAGCTTTTGCTTCGTGTTGAGCAGCGCCATGCGCGTCGGTGAAGCGGCGCTTTTAGCCATGGCCTATTTCGCAGCCCCCTTTGCGTTGCCGTCGCGGTACTTCGCGCCGTACTTCTTGATGAATTCCGGCTTTACCCTCTTGAGCTCCCCTTCGGGCAACGCCGAGAGCAGTTCCCAGCCCAGCTCGAGGGAGTTCTCAATGGTTCGGTTCTCGTACGCCCCTTGGTTGACGAAGCGCTTTTCGAACGAGTCCGCGAAGGCGAGGAACTTCTTGTCGCGCTCGCTCAACGCCTCCTCGCCCACGACGGCCACCAGGTTGCGCAAGTCGCGGCCTTCCGCGTAGCCCGCGTAAAGTTGCGAGGCGACGCCGGAGTGGTCGTCGCGCGTGCGCTTGTCGCCGATTCCCAGTTGCATTAGGCGGGAGAGCGAAGGCAGCACGTCGACGCACGGGTAAATGTTCTTGCGGTGCAGCTCGCGGCTGAGCACGATTTGCCCCTCGGTGATGTAGCCCGTCAAGTCGGGAATCGGGTGCGTTATGTCCTCCTCGGGCATGGTCAGGATGGGGAATTGGGTGACCGTGCCCTTGCGGCCTTGGATTACGCCCGCGCGCTCGTAAATGCTCGCGAGGTCCGTGTACATGTAGCCGGGGAACCCGCGGCGCCCCGGGACTTCCTGCCTCGCGGCGGAAATTTCGCGCAGCGAGTCGCAGTAGTTTGTCATGTCCGTGAGGATGACGAGCACCTGCATTCCCTTTTCGAACGCCAGGTATTCCGCCGCGGTGAGCGCGAGCTTCGGCGTCACGAGCCGTTCGATGCTAGGGTCGTTCGCCAGGTTCAGGAACATGACGGAACGTTGTAACGCACCAGTTTCCTCCAGGTTGCGCATGAAGAAGTTGGCTTCCGCGTGCGTGATGCCCATCGCGGCAAAAACGACGACGAATTCCTCGCCGCTTCCGCGCACGGCCGCCTGCCTCGCGATTTGCACTGCCATTTCGTTGTGCGGGAGCCCAGCCGTCGAGAAAATCGGGAGCTTCTGCCCGCGCACGAGCGTGTTCGTGGCGTCAATCGTGGATATGCCCGTCTGGATGAAGTCGCGGGGCTGCGCGCGGGCGACCGGGTTGATTGCCGCGCCGATGATTTCCAGCTTCTCGCTGGAAACGATGGGCGGGCCGTTGTCAATCGGCTGGCCCGTGCCGTTGAACACGCGGCCGAGCATCTCGTCGCTTACGGGCAGGCGAAGCATTTCCCCGGTGAAGCGCACGCGCGTCTTCTTGGTGTCCAGCCCGGTGGTCGTGCCGAATACTTGGATGACCGCCAAGCCCTTGCGCGTTTCGAGCACTTGGCCCATTTTCTTTTCGCCGTCGGGCAGCGTGATGTTCACGATTTCGTTGTAAGCCGCGCCGTCCACTCCCTCTACGAAAACCAGGGGGCCGAAGACTTCGCGAACAGTTTGGTATTCCTTTATCATCCAAAATCACCTTGACAGCGCCGCGTCCAGGGACTTGATTATCCCGTTGACTTTGGCTTCGATTTCCTTCTCGGGCACGCGCTTGAGCTGCGAGATTTGCTCTTTTTCCTTCGCGTTCACGATGCTCTCGAAGGGCACGTCCGCGGCGAGCGCGGAAATCGCCTTGTCGTAATAGTGCAGTATTGCCTTGAGCATCAGGTACTGCTTTTTGGGCGTGGTGTAGCAGTCGGTTTCCTCGAACGAGTTCTGCTGGAGGAAGTCCTCGCGAATCATCTTCGCCGCCTCCAGAATCAGGCGCTCCTTTTCGGGCAGCGCGTCCGGGCCGATGAGTTGCACGATGTTCTGGAGTTCTTCCTCCTTTTGCAGGAGCTCCATCGCCTTCTTGCGCTGTTGCGGGAAGTCCGCGGACACGTTCTTCTCGAACCAGTCCTCGAGGTCGTCGTGGTAAAGCGAGTAGGATTTCAGCCAATTGATTGCGGGATAGTGCCTGCGCCTCGACAGCGACGAGTCAAGGCACCAGAACACTTTCGTGATGCGCAGCGTGCCCTGCGAGACTGGTTCCGAAATGTCGCCGCCTGGCGGAGAGACCGCGCCGACGACTGTGATTGCGCCCTCGCGCTCCTGCGAGCCCAGGCAGGCGATGCGTCCGCCGCGCTCGTAGAATTCCGCGAGCTTGCGTCCCAGATAGGCGGGATAGCCTTCCTCGCCGGGCATTTCCTCCAGGCGCCCCGAAATCTCGCGCAACGCTTCCGCCCACCTGCTCGTGGAGTCCGCCATCAGCGCGACCGAGTAACCCATGTCGCGGAAGTACTCCGCGATGGTTATTCCTGTGTAAATGCTCGCCTCGCGCGCGGCCACGGGCATGTTGGAAGTATTCGCAATCAGCACGGTTCGCTCCATGAGCGGCTTGCCCGTGGACGGGTCGATGAGGTGCGGGAACTCCGCGAGAACTTCGGTCATCTCGTTGCCGCGTTCGCCGCAGCCGATGTAAACGATTATTTCCGCGTCGGCGTACTTCGCCAGGTCCTGCTGGTTGACCGTCTTGCCCGAGCCGAACGGGCCCGGAATTGCGGAAGTGCCGCCCTTGGCTACGGGGAAGAAAGTGTCGATGATGCGCTTGCCCGTGACGAGCGGCAGGGTGAACGGCTTCTTTTCCTTGTAAGGCCGCGCGACGCGCACGCTCCACTTCTGCATCATTTGCACCTTGACGCCGCCTATTACCGCGATGTCGTCGTCAACGGTAAACGCGCCGGACTCGATTGACTCGACCTTGCCCTTGGCCATCTTGGGAGGCACGAGCACGCGGTGGGTTATGTTGTATTCCTGCACCGTGCCGAGCACGTCGCCGCCCTCGACAACATCGCCCTTTTTCACGGCGGGCTTGAAGTCCCATTTTTTCTTGCGGTCCAGCGAAGGCACCTCGATTCCGCGCTTTATGAACGCGCCGCTCGCGGCCTTGACCGCGTTGAGCGGGCGCTGGATGCCGTCGAACACGGTGCCCAGCAATCCGGGCCCCAGCTCGACTTGCAGCGGCGCGCCCGACAGCTTTACCGCATCGTCGGGCTTGAGCCCCGAGGTGTCCTCGTAGACCTGTATGCTCGCCGTGTCGCCCTTTAGCGCGATTATTTCTCCGAGCAGGCCCGCGTCGCCGACTTTGACGACTTCGTTGATTTGCGAGCCCCGCATTTCGTCCGCAACAATCAAAGGTCCGCTGACTTTCGCAATTTTGCCCATACAATTCACCCTTTAGTCAAGTCGACTCCTATCGCGCGCTTTATCATCCTGCCCAGCTGGGCGGAACCGGCGGACTCGCGCGCCGTCCTTCCGGGAATCGTAATCACGACGGGCTTCACAGAAGCATCTACCTGCTTGCGCACCTTGTGCGACAGCCACTTCAACGCGTCCTGCGACATTATCACGAGGCCGACTTCGTCGTTGGCGAGCAGCTCCCGCACTTTTTCGTTCGCGTTCGTTTCGTCGCAGCTCACGCAAAGCCGCACGCCCGCCAGGCCGAAGCCCAGCGTGGTCTCCCCGTCCCCTATGACCGCGATTTTGCTCAACTTGCCTTCACCGTGAAAACCGTGTCTCCCAATTCTTCCTTCAAGCCGTAATGCGTCGCATACGCAATCTTGCGAATGTTCCCGATTTCCGTCCACTTCAGGTACAGGAAGCCGGTTATCGCGCCCATGCCCAGCACGCTCAGCCGCGACTCGCGCAGCACGCGCTCTACCAGCCCGCGTTCGATCGCCACTTCAAGCGCCGACAGGCGCCCCTGCTTTGCCGCCGCAGCCGCGCTTTCGGGGACGCCCAGCATCTTCGCCGCCAAGTCTATCGACGCGTTCAAGTCGCCAGCCTCGATTATCGCGTTGTAGCGGCTGCCCACGAACGACGGCAGCAGGCGCTTCCTGATTTCGTCGGCCGGAATTCCGTCGCGCTTGAGGCGCAGGATGATGAGCGCGTTCTTCGCGTCAACGCGCGCCCTGTTGATTCGCAGCAGTTGCGCGTCTCCCGAAGCCAGCGTGTTCGAAACCGTCCGCTTCCAGTAATACCCGTCCGCGCCCGCCAGCACCATCCGCGGGTCGCCCTCCGCCAGTTTTGCCAGCGCCTCGTCGTCCGCGAATTCTTGGTTCTGCAGCAGCTTAGCGCACTCGCGCAAGTCGCGCGCCTTGGCCAGCTTGAGCAGCAACGGCGCATACTTGTCGTCCACCAGCGACAGCTCCGTTTCATCAACCGCTTCACCTGCTGCCTTCTTGGAAAGCACCTTGCCCAAGTCCTCGAGCACCCACAGGCCCGCGAGCGTGCGGAACGCGTCCTGCGCGTGCTCCGGCAGTATGCGGTTCACGGTCGCGAGCGTGCGCGCCATGTTGAGCGCCAGCGCCTTTCCGACGAGCTCGATGCCCCTGTAGCGCGTGGAGCATTCCACGAACTCGCGCTTGTACGCCGAGTCCTCGAGCAGGCCTATGACCGAGTCCACGCTGTCCACGGCGAGCAGTTCCCGCACCTTGGCGGCGGGCAGCAGCTTGCTCTTCATGCCCTTGACGCGGGCGTTCGCGTAAGCATACCTCAAGTCCATTTGCTAGCGCTTCACCTTCTTCGCCTTGGGCGCGGCCTTCGCGCCTTTCGCGTTTGCCTTTTTCTTGGGCGATGGCTTGGATGCGGCTTTTGCAGCGCTCGTTTTATTGCTTGTCGTTGCCGTGCTTGTTTTTGTGTCGCTTGCCGTTGTTTTTGTTTTTTCGCGCTTCTTCCCGTAGAGCTCGGCGAACACGCGCTTGGCCAGCTCTTCCCGCTTCTCCTCGACGAGGGCCTCGAAAGTGCTGTCCACGCGCATCCTGGCGTCGCGGCTCTCGATGACCGCGCCGCCCGTTGTTTCGATGAACCCGGCCACTTTTGCGTGCTTTGACGCGATTGCGCCGTCCGCCTTCTTCACGTAGACTGCGGCGTCGCCTCCCAACTCGCGCTTGCCCTGGTTTATCAGGCGTTCGAGCGTGCGCTCGTAGGCGCGCGTCCGCGAGTAATCGCGCAGCTCTTCAAGAACCGCGTCCAGGCAGTCGTGCACCAGCGCGTCCCTCGCGCGCCCCGTAACCCTGGCGGCTTGCAGCCGCGCGGCGTAAATCCCGCGCTCCTTGCCCTTGGCCTCCTCTTCGGCGGCCTTGAGCAGCTCGCGCTTGCGCTCTTCCGCCTTGCGCTTGGCTTCCGCGTTTATGCCCCTCGCTTGCGCGCGGGCTTCCTCAAGCGTCTTTTCCGCTTGGCTCTCCGCACGCTCGAGGATGTCGCGGCCCAGTTTTTCCAGGCTCAAAATGCATCAACCTCAGGCCGGCGTCATCGTGAGTATGAGATACGCCACGACGAAGCCGAGAATCACCATGGTCTCGGGAATCGCCAGGAAGAGCAGAACTTGTCCTTCCTTTCCGTCCTTCTCCGCCATCAGGCCCGCGCCCGCGGCGCCGATGGAGCTCTGCGCCCAGGCGGTTCCGATTGCGCCGCCCACTATCGCTATTGCCGCGCCGATTGGCGCCCAGCTTGCCATTACCGTGGTTGTTGCGTCTACCATTGCCCTTACACCTCTCCTTCCATCTCCCTTGACAGGGGATTGAAAGCTATCCCCCCGCCCCTGTAAAACTTGGAGAAGAACTCCACGTAATGCAGACGCAGGGATTGAATTGAAGACTCGAACAAGCCGAGCATCAGCGCCCCAATGTGTGCGAGCACGAAGAACGCTGCGAACAGGATGAAAGAAAGCAGGCCCATGGGCTCAAGGCTCGGCTGGAGGGGAATCTTGTCGATTATCAATGCGAGAATCACCGCGCTCACTCCCAGCGCCATTATACGAAGGTAGGAGAACAGGTTCGAGAACAGTCCCGGCAGTTCCATCAGCGCCACCGCGCCCTCGGTTGCCGCGATTCCAGCCATCCCGATTACTCCCAACGCGCCCCAAAACCATCCCGGCGCGAATGCCGTGAATTGCACGATAAGCTCGAAGAAGGTGATGCCCGCGCTGGACGCGAGGAACGCGATGAGCCCGATTTCCGCGAACAGCCAACTTGTTTTTGCAACGGCGTGCTTCCACTCCTTCTCGCGGTACGCGGTCACCGCGCCGATGATGAATCCGAGCGCCAGGTGCAGCATGCCTATGAAGATGACGAGCGCCATCAGCTCCGCGAGCCCCTCTGCCTCCAGGCGGTGGATGAGCGGCGTCCAGTGGTAGCCGAAGATGTTGTTGAATCCGAAGAACTCGGTGTAAACGAAGCCGAACGCGGTCGTGCTCAAGCCGCTCAACAGCATCATTCCGCTCACGTCGCGGTAGAACCCCTTCTTGAATTTCGAGCGGAGGAACAGCGCGAGCAGCACGGCGCACAAGCCGTAGCCCACGTCGCCCAAAATCATGCCGAAGAAAACCGGGAACGTCATCGAGATGAAAATCGTGGGGTCCAACTCATGCTCGGAAGGCAGCGAGAAGAAGCGCACGAGGAACTCGAACGGCCTTATCGCCTTCGGGTTGTCCAGCACGGACGGCGGGTGTTCCTTCGTCGCGACTTTTTCGACCACGGTCTTGCCCGCGGTGGCTTCGGCGACCGCCTTCTCCAGTTTCCCGAAATTCTTGGACGGCACCCAGCCCTCCACGGTGACCGCGAAGTCGCTTGCCGCGAACCGCGACGGCAGCTGTGCCTTGCGGGAATGCAGTTCGAGCGCCTTGATTGAGTCCGCCAATCGTGCCGCGTGCTTTCTCTTCAACGCCGCGATTTTTTCCCCGGCTTGCTCCAGGTCGCGCAGCGCGCTTGCCTGCAATGCGCGCGCTTCCGCCAATTCACTCTTGAAGGACGCGTTAGCCTGCGGGATGCCCAGCGCGCCCGTAGTTTGCGCTTCGAGTATGGGTTTTGCCTGCGCCTCCCTGGCTTTCGGGAAGGCGTACAGGAAGTATTCCCCCGCCTGCTGGGCTTGGAACGGAACCCTCGCCTTCGCGAACGCGGCCTCCACGTCCTTCGCGGTCTTGCGCGGCTTGGCGTAATGGAACGACAACAGCCCGTTGCGCAGCGTTTCCTGCTTTACGTTAAGGCCCTTGAACGGCTCCAATTCGCTTGCGCGGCTGCCCGCGCGTTCCGCCTCTTGGCGCGCCTTTGCGGCTTGCGCGAACAAGTTTTCGAACTCTTGCGCGGGGATTTGGCGCGCCTCTTCCAGCGCTTCGGCGAGCGTCGCCTTCCTGATTTTTCCGCCTTTCACCGCGAGGCGTTCGGCGAGCGCGCGGAGCCGCACCAGCTCGCGGCTGATTTCGCCGAATTCCTCTGCCGGGCGCTCTTGGCGTTCGCTGGCCGTTTGGCGCACCTCGACCCCGCCGAAGGAATAGAGCGCTCCGACAAGGCGCTCCGTTTGCGCCTTGGCTGCGATTATGCGCACCTTCGACATGGGTTCGAGCTTAAGCATTTTCAACAATTACCCTGCGGCCGCGATTTCCGAGGCCATTTTCCTCGCGATTGCCGCGACCTTGGGCTTGGCTTCCGTGCGCTCGCGTGCCGCGTCCTTTTCCGCCTGCGCGAGTATCGCGTCGCATTCCTTTTTCACTTTGGCGGACTTTTCATTGAGCATTTCTTCGCGCTCGCCTGCCGCCTCGGCTTCCGCGTCTTCCAGCGCCTTGCGGGCCTTGGCGTGCGCCGATTCCACGATTCGCTTGCGCTCGGTTTCCGCGTTCGCGATTATCTTGCGCGCCTCGGCTTCCGCCCTGTCGAGTTCGGCTACGGTAGCGTCGATTTCAGCCACGAAATTACCCCTTTGCAAAATTAACCCGTTGAAAAAGCTGTCGCTTTTGAAGGAAGCCGGGAAAACCAGACCTTCAAATATTCTTATGCGCAAATTATTTAAAACAGGCGCTTTTGGCCCGCAAAAACGGGCGTTCGCGGGTTGGCGCAAACCGCCCGGAAAATCCCGGAAAACCGCGAACAAACGAAAACGACTTTGCTTTTGCCGTTCGCCTGCGAACAGTTAAATACGTTTTTGCCGCAACCAACTATGTCATCGGATTCTCGGAGTTCGGGTGGGGGGGCGCAGTGCAAGAGGGTTACTTAGCGAAATTCTTCTCTGAGCGGGACTACCTGCTCGAGCCTGCGGCTGCCAAGCGATTGTGCGAGCTCCCCGACGGCGAGGCAATGCAGGCAGCCGAGGCGAGCGTCCAGTTCCTTTCCCAGCGCGGCGGCTTCGTGCTCACGCGCCCCCTGCTGGAGGCGATTTTGGAGGACTTGGCTTCCGCGCGCAAGGCCGCCCAGCCCGCGTTGGTGCAGAAAACAGGGTTCGACGCCGCCGCCAAGCGCATGCCCTCCAACCTGTCCTTCAAGGAGGACCGCGACGTGACGCTCAAGAGCACGTGCACCGGCTCGTTGGAAGACTTCGTCTCCTATTTCAACGACCGGCTGACGCAGGAGCGCGGCTTCCTGCGCAACCGCCAGACGCAGCTGACTTACGCGACCATCCAGAAGCTCAAGTCCAGCGACGACCGCAAGACCGTGCGCGTGATCGGCATGGTTTCCGACAAGCGGCACACGAAGAACGGCCACGTGCTCGTGGAATTCGAGGACGAGTCCGGCTCCATGCCCTGCCTTTTCTCGAAGAACGACAAGGGCGCGCTCGAGTTGGCGAACCAGCTGCTGTTGGACGAGGTAATCGCGCTCGACGGCTTCAAGAGCGGCGAGCTGTTCATCGTCAAGGACGCATCCTGGCCCGAGCTCCCCATCCGCGAAAGGCGTTTGGCGGACAGCGACGCGTGCATCGCCTTCATCAGCGACTTGCACGTGGGCAGCAAGTTTTTCATGGGCGAGAATTTCGAGAACTTCCTCAAATTCCTGAACGGCGATGGGCCCGAGGAAGAATTGGCCGGGCGCATCAAGTATCTCCTGATAGCCGGCGACATCACGGACGGCATCGGGGTCTACCCGCGCCAGGAAGCGCAGCTCGTGACCAAGGACATTTTCGAGCAGTACGAAGTCTTCGCCAAGCTGATGGAGGCGGTGCCCGACTGGGTCGAAGTCGTGATATCGCCGGGCAACCACGACGCGGTCCGCATTGCCGAGCCCCAGCCGCGGCTCCCAAAGGAGTTCACCAAGAGCCTGGAAAACAAGAAGAATTTCCACTTCGTCGGCAACCCCGCGTACGTCGAAGTCGAGGGCTTGAGCGTGCTCATGTACCACGGCACCTCGCTGGACGCGCTCGTCGCCGCATTGCCTTCGCTCCGCTCGGGTTACCAGTCACCCGAGAAAGTCGGCGAGGAAATGCTGCGCCGCAGGCACTTGTGCCCCATTTACGGGGAAAAGCCCATCGTTCCCGAAAAGAAGGACTACATGGTCATAGACTTCGTGCCCGACTTGTTCCATTTCGGGCACGTGCACAAGAACGGCTATTCGAACTACCGCGGCACGACCATAATCAATTCCGGAACATGGCAGTCCACGACCGACTACCAGCTCAGGCAGGGGCACGTGCCTACGCCCTGCCAGCTGCCGGTTTACGAAGTGCGCACTGGCGCCTTGAGGGTGCTTGACTTCAAATGACAATCGCCAGCCCGCGCATGCAGGAGTATTTCTCGGAGCTCACGCAAGGCCTGGCCGCGGCTTACGCGGAAGCGGGCAAGGCGCGGCTGAAAGGGCTGGACGCTGCCGTCGAAGTAGAGATACCTTTGGCTTCGGATGTTGCCGCGCGTGTTGAAGGGCTGGTGGGGCCGAAAGGCGTGGCGGTTAAAATCCGCGAGCTCTTGAAGGCGCACAAGGTGCGCGAGCCCGCGTGCTTCGCATTGTGCGACGCAATCCTGGCCGGGGAGTTCGGCGAGTATTCCAAGGAAGAGGCGCTTGAGCGCGCGGTGCGCGCTGGCCTCGCGCTGTTCACCGAAGGCGTGGTGAGCGCGCCCATCGAGGGGATTTCCCGCGTCAAGGTGCGCCAGAACAACGACGGGAGCAGTTACGCCGCGCTCTATTTTGCCGGCCCCATCCGCGGCGCGGGAGGCACGGGCCAGGCGTTCTCGCTGCTCCTCGCGGACCACTGCCGCCGCAAGCTGGGCTTGGCGGAATTCCGCCCGACGGGCGACGAGGTCGAGCGCTATGTTGAAGAGTCAAATTTGTATTCCATCCGCACGCGCGCCGGGCAATACACGCCCACGGAGGACGAACTGCGCCTCATAATCAATTCATGCCCGGTCTGCGTTGACGGCGAGCCGACCGAGGATTACGAGGTGAGCGTGCACAAAGCGAAGGGCGGCGAGCCCAACCGCGTGCGCGGCGGCGTGTGCCTGGTGCTGAGCGAGGGTTTGTGCCTGAAGTCCGCGAAAGTGTTGAAAATCGCGAAGAACGCGGGGCTGGATTGGGCGTGGATTGAGGCGCTCGTGAAGAACAAGGACAAGGCGGGCACGCAGGAGCGCAAGGTCAAGCCGATTTCGAAGTATATGGAGGACTTGGTGGGCGGCCGCCCCGTGTTCGGCTATCCAATGCGCCCCGGGGGCTTCCGCCTGCGTTACGGCCGTTCGCCGTTCTGCGGCATCCAAGCCAAGGCAATCACTTCCGCGTCCATGGAAATACTCGGCGAGTTCCCGGTAATCGGCACGCAACTCAAAACCGAGCGGCCAGGCAAGGGCTGCATAGTCACGATTTGCGACGACATGGACGGGCCCATAGTGCTCCTCGACGACGGCTCGGTAAAGCAGGTGCACTCGCATTCCGAAGCGTTGGGCTTGAAGGGCCGCGTGCAGAAAATACTTTTCAACGGCGACATTCTCATCAACTACGGCGACTTCGCCAAGCCAAACCACCCGCTCGTGCCGGGCGCGTGGTGCGACGAGTGGTTCAGCCGCGTGCTCGAGGCGAAGGGAGTGCAGGGCATTGAGCCCTGCCGGCTTTCGTGGAAGGACGCCCTCGCGCTCTCGCGCGAAAAAGGGGTTCCCCTCGCGCCCAGGCAGACGCTTTACTGGTGCGACCTGGCGCGCGGCGACTTGAAGGCGCTCGCGGACTGGATTTGCGAAAAGGGCAGCCTCTCCTTCGAGTGGTTCGAGTTGGAAGGCTTGTTGCTGCCCAACGACGGGGGCAAGCGCTTTTTGGAGGAGCTCGGCCTGGAGCACGAGGTCGGCGAGCGCGGAATCCTGCTCAAGGGCGATTCAGCGGCGAAGCTGTTGGAGCCGCTCGGCCTTGTGAAGGACGGGAAGCTGGACAAGTGCGCTTTCGAGGCCGCGTTCGCCGCGCCTGAAAAAACGGTCCTGTCAATCGTTTCCGAATTGTTGGGTGCCGAAGTCAAGAACAAGGCGGGCACTTACATCGGCACGAGCATGGGCCGCCCCGAGAAGTCGCGCGAGCGCGCCATGGCGCCGCCCGTGCACTCGCTGTTTCCCGTCGCCCTGCTCGGCGGGAAGACGCGCGACATCGTGAAGGCGGTGCAGTCGCTCAAGCGCAGGGGGGAAGGGTTCGTGGAATTCGAGTTGAACAACCGCGCGTGCCCGAACTGCGGCGCGCACTCGTGGAAGCTTTCATGCCCTGCCTGCAGCGAGCGCACGGCCGCTTCGACGGAAAAGCCGTCGATGCCGCAGCGCGTTGACTTGCCGGACGCGTTCGACGGCGCGTGCAACCGCCTGCACTACCGCCCGCCCCAACTCAAGGCGGTGATGGGCCTGATTTCCGCGGGGAAAGTTCCCGAAGCGCTTGAAAAGGGAATTCTCCGCTCGAAGCACGACGTAACCGTTTTCCGCGACGGGACCTGCCGTTTTGACGCGACGGAAATACCCGCGACGCACTTCAAGGCGGCCGAGGCGGGCATCCCGCTGGAGAAGCTGCGCGAGCTGGGCTACGAGGCGGACTGCAAGGGCAAGCCGCTGGAATCGGGCGAGCAGGTGCTCGAGCTGTACCCGCAGGACGTAATAATCTCGACGCACGCGCTGGCGTATTTGCAACGCGTTTCCAAGTTCGTGGACGACCTGCTTGTCTACCATTACGGCCTGCCCGCGTTTTACAACGCGGAAAAACCCGAGGACCTGATAGGCGCGCTGATGATTGCAATCGCGCCGCACACGAGCGCGGGCATCACCTGCCGCATAGCCGGCGTCAGCGAAGCGCAGGGCCTGGTCGCGCACCCGTACCTGCACTGCGCGTGCCGCCGCAACTGCGACAGCGACGAATTGTGCTTCCTGATGCTGATGGATGGCCTGCTCAACTTCTCGCTTTCCTACCTGCCCGGGACGCGCGGCGGGAAGATGGACGCGCCCCTCGTCTTGACGAGCGTGCTGGACCCGAAGGAAGTGGACGACGAGGTGCACGCCATGGACCGTTGTTGGCAGTATCCCCTAGAGTTTTACGAGGCGTGCGAGCGCATGGCGTCGCCGTGGGACGTGAAGCTTGAGACTGTTGCCGACAAGCTGGGCTCGGCGGAGCAGTACGAGGGATTCGGGTTCACGCACGGCGGCTCGATAAGCGGCCCAAGCAGGACGCGTTACGTGCAGCTGGGCGACATGCGCGAAAAGCTGGACGCGGAACTCGTCCTGATGACCGCAATCCGCGCGGTGGACGCCATCGATGCGACCGAGCGCGTGATAAACAGCCACTTCTTCCCGGACTTGTACGGGAATCTCCGCGCGTTCTCGAAGCAGAAGTTCCGCTGCGTGGACTGCAACGCGAAGTACCGCCGCGTCCCGCTGTCGGGCAAGTGCAACAAGTGCGGCGGGAAGCTGCTGCTGACGATAAGCAAGGGCAGCGTCATAAAATACCTCGGGCTCAGCAAGCAGCTCGCGGAGAAATACTCGCTTCCGAACTACCTCAAGCAGCGCATCATGCTCGTCGAGCGCGAAATCGAGAGCATTTTCACGAACGAGCAGAACCGGCAATTCTCGCTCGCTGATTACGCATAAAAACCAGCTTCGGCTTAACTCTTAGCGTCATGTACCGGCAACCGATAGTGTGCGTTCTGGGCCACGTGGACCACGGCAAGACGTCGCTACTGGACAGCATCCGCGACTCGCGCGTGCAGTCGCGCGAAGCCGGCGCCATCACCCAGCACATCGGGGCGTCCGAGGTCCCCGCGGAAGTGATAAACGCGTTTTGCGGCCCCATGCTGGAAAAGCTGAAGATAAAGCTGTCCATTCCGGGCCTCCTGTTCATAGACACGCCGGGTCACGAGGCGTTCGCCAACCTGCGCAAGCGCGGCGGGGGAATCGCGGACATCGCAGTCCTGGTAATCGACGCGAACCAGGGCGTGCAGAACCAGACCCTAGAGGCGATTGAAATTCTCCGCGAGCGCAAGACGCCGTTTCTGGTCGCGTTCAACAAGGTGGACGCGTTCAGCGGCTGGATTCCCTCCAAGTCCACCTCGATGGCGGAGTCGCTCGCGAAGCAGAGGCAGGACGTGGTCGAGCAGCTGGACAAGAAGGTTTACGAGCTGGTGGGGAAGCTGTACGAGCACGGGTTCAACGCCGAACGCTTCGACCGCGTGAACGACTTCACGCGCCAGTTGCTCATAATCCCGTGCAGCGCGAAGACGCGCGAAGGGCTGAGCGAATTATTGCTTTACGTTTCGGGTTTGGCGCAAAAGTTCCTCGACAAGCGCCTTACGATAGCCAAGAACGCGCAGGCGCGCGCCAGCGTCCTCGAAGTCCGCGAAGAGGAGGGGCTTGGAGCTACGCTGGACGTCATCCTTTACGACGGCGTGCTGCGCGTGGGCGATTCGGTGGCTTTCAACACGCTTGCGGGCCCTGCCGCGTCGAAAGTCAAGGCGCTGTTCAAGCCAAAGCCGCTGGACGAAATGCGCGACCCGAGGCAAAAGTTCGACCCGGTGCGCGAAGTGCCGGCAGCCGCGGGAGTCAAAGTCTCGTGCGAGGGCGCGGAAGCCGCGCTTGCGGGCTCCACTTTCGTGGCTTTCGCCGACGGCGCAGGAAAGGCCGCGGCATTCAAGGAGCTGGAGGCGGAGTTCAAGGAGTTGAGCTTCTCGCGCGACGTTTCCGGCGCGGTGCTGAAGGCGGACGCGCTGGGCAGCCTCGAGGCGATTACCGGGCTCCTCGAAAAGCACGGCGTCCCCGTGCGCTCGGCCGGAGTCGGAGCACCGACGCGCAAGGACGTGCTCGAGGCGGCGAGCGTCAAGCAGAAGGACAGGTTCCACGGCGTGATATTCTCTTTCAACCAGCCGGTTGAGGCACCCGTGCGCGAGCTCGCGGAAAAGGAAGGCGTCAAGATTTTCGACGAGAAGATAATTTATTACCTCATCGAAGGCTACGAGCGGTGGGTCAAGGAAGAGAAAGAACGCGACCAGCGCGAGGCCTTCTCGCGGCTCACGCTTCCCGCCAAACTGCGCGTCCTCGAGGGCTGCTGCTTCCGCGTGAACGACCCGTGCATTTTCGGCGTCGAAATAACCGCGGGCCGCCTGCGCAAGGGCGTCGAGTTGTTGAATTCGGAAGGAGTTTCCGTGGGAAAGCTCAAGTCCATCCAGCGGGACAAGGAGTCCGTGGACGAGGCGAAGCAGGGCGACCAGGTTGCAGTCAGCGTTTCCGGCCCCACGTTCGGCAGGCAGGTGCGCGGCAAGCAGGACTTGTTCGTGAACGTGCCCGAGCGCGACCTGGAGGAGTTGGAGTCGAAGTATTGCCAGGCGCTGTCGCCCGCGGAACAAGACTTAATCGCCAAACTGAAAGTCTTGAAGGGAATAAAGCCGGCGTTCTAAACGCGCAGGCGCTTATTTAAACGGCGTCGCGGTAGTAATCGCGCCAAAAAGGTTTTCGTTTTGAATAAGCCCCGCACCCGCACGAGAAAGCAGCCCAGCGTGCGCGTTTCCGTGGTCGTGCCCACGCTCAACGAGGAGGCGAACGTGGCGGGTTGCATCGATTCCCTGAAGCGCCAGTCGCTCAAGCCGCTCGAGATAATAATCGCTGACGGCGGCAGCACGGACGCCACGCGCTCGATTGCGAAAAAGCGCGGCGCGGTAGTCGTAGTGGAGAAGACGCGCACCATCGCGGCTGGAAGGCAGCGGGGGTCGCGTGCGGCAAAGGGCGAAATAATCGCCTACACGGATGCGGACGCCGTGCTTCCCGAAAACTGGCTGGAAGAGCTGGCGAAGCCTTTTTGTGACGCACGGGTGTCCTGCGTTTTCGGCTCGCTGCGGCTTTCGGACGCGACGCTCCTGGAGCGCCTGCTTTCGCGCGTGCTGGCAATCGCCTTCGCCGCCTCGGCTTTCGTGGGTTCGCCCAGCGGCGCGGGCAGCTGCATGGCGGTGCGCGCCTCGGCGTTCAGGAAGTCGGGCGGGTTCGACACGCGCCTCGTGACCGCGGAGGACGTGGACCTGCAGAAGAAGCTCAAGAAGTTCGGCCGCGTTGTTTACGCGCCGGCTGCCGTCGCGTCGGTTTCGCCGCGCCGCGTGCGCAAGTGGGGGTACCCGAAGTTCATATTGTTCCACTTGCGGAACTGGTTCAAAGCCAGCTTCCTCGGCACGCCCGAGTGCAATTACGAGCCGGTACGCTAACGCTTGCCTTCGCGCGCCTTCTTGATGGCGCCGTGGATGTACTGCCTCAACGCCAGCGCGAGGACGCCCATTGCCGCGAACAGCCCCAAGTCGTGCAGCAGTTCGTACCTCCTCGCGGCGGGGTCCGCCGTGTAAATAACGTGGCCGGCGGCGGCGATTCCCAGCAGTACTGCGATTGCGCAAATGTAGACGGGCATCCCGCTCTTGCGCTTGCGCGACACCGCGAACGCGGTCACGGCGTAGACGATGATGATTGGCGTCAGGACGACCGTCAGGAAGTTCAACAAAAAGCTCGCGCTTTCAAGCAAACCCATTCTTCAACCAACCTCTCCACAAGAGCACTTCAACTCGTTCAGCGCGTCCAGCAATTCGGAAAAGCCGCGGCGGTCCATGGCGCTCACTTCGAACAGCTTCTCGCGCCTGCCGACCTCGGACAGGAGCGCCTTGAGGTGCGCGTCCGCCGCCTCAAAACCCCCCAGCATCTTTTGCTTCTTCTTCGGCTTCTGCAGGTCCGCCTTGTTGACCACCGTGAGCGTGGGCAGCGCGTACTCCAGCCGCTGGAGCGCGTTCAACGCCCGCAATACCGTCAACTCCTTTTCCGAAGAAGCCGCGCCGCCGCGTTCGGCGACGAACAGCACCGCGTCCGCCACCTCCGAAAGGAAGGGCGCGCCCCCGAACAGGAAAAGCTCGAGGGAGCCCGCCGTGTCCAGCAGGACGAAGTCGCCCTTTATCGCGGCGAGGTCGCGCATCATCTTCTTGGACGACAGGGCTTCCGAGTAAACCTTCTTGACCGCGCCGTTCGGGCCCAGCTTTTCCGCGGCCATCAGCTCGGCGGTGGCGTAGTAGTCGCGAATGTCGAACGCGGCGTCGTACTTGATGTGCCTGCAGCCCGGGTCGAGGTTCGCGCACGCCACTTCGTAGCCCTGCTTGCGCAGGTAGCTGGAGAACGAGTAGGCGAGCGTGCTCTTGCCTGCCCCGCCGCTGCCAATGAGCGCCACGCGAAACATTACGCAATCAGGAGCGCGGCGGCGAATAAAACCGTTCCCAATTTAAAAAGTCGGGCCGCGAAGCGAAAAAGACAACAACGGGTTTAACCTGGCGTGCATTCGCTGCCGTTGTTTTTTTGATTTGCTTGCCTTCGCCCTAGCCGACGAAATTCTTCAACTGGGGGTACATCTCGAAGAGCTGCTGCTGGGCGAGGTCCTCGTACATCTTGTAGAGGATGCCGACCGTCAGAAGGATGCCGGTGCCCGTGCCCAGCGCGCCCGTGATGTCCGCGAACCACGCGAGCACGCCGACGAATATGCTGCCGAGAATCGTGATTATGGGGATGTAGCGTTCCAGTATTTTCTGCGTGATGCGCGAGTCCTGCCTGAAGCCGGGTATTTGCAGGCCCGCACGCTCAAGCTGCTTGGCTATGTCCCCAGCACCCATACCCGTGGACTCTATCCAGAACCACCCGAATATCACGCACAACGCTATCAGGGCTAATCCGTAGAACAGTATGTGCAGGAGCTCCTGCGGCTGCGCCAAGTATTGCACGTAGGAAGCGTAACCGCCCGGGAACAACAGCGGCGAGGCCAGCGGAGTCGTGTAATACGCGATGCCGTCGATTGGCTGGTTGCTCTCGTAGTTGCCGAGCAGCGGCATTCCCGCGTTCGCGGCGAACATGCCCGCCAACTGCACGTTCAACAGCACCGCCGAGGCGAGGATGACGGGAATATTGGAAACGTAAAGGAATTTTATGGGGTAACGCGCCCCGAGCCCGCGCGCGCGGCCGTAAGCCAAGGGCAGCTCTATTTTCATGCCTTCGGCATACACGACCGCCGCGAAAACCACGACGACGAACAGGACGGGCATGAGCGACCAGACCGCGTTCACGATGTCGCCGCCCGCCACGTAATACAGCGCCTGCGGTATCAGGCCGGAGGGGGCGCCGGTCGCGGAAGGCGCGAGGCTGAAGGCGCCCACCATTACGGATTGGCTGACGCCCGCGGCAATGAAGAGCCCGATGCCCGAGCCGATGCCGTACTTTTGTACGACTTCGTCGAAGTAGAGGAGTATTATCGAGCCGAGCGCGAGCTGGAGCATTATCAGGAATTGCGTCGCGAAAATCGAGCCGAGCAAAGGCGACGCGGTATTCGCGGGAATGTAGTTCGAGAAAACGTAGACCCCGGCTTCGAAGAAGCTGAGCGCGATTGCCAACAGCTTTTGGAAGCCCTGGAACTTGCGCTTGTTCTCGTCCTTGGTCAAGTCGAGGCTGATGAGCTTTGCGCCGACCGCGAGTTGGAGGAAGATGCTGGCGAGCACGATGGGGCCGATGCCCGCGGTAATCAGCGAGCCGGTTTTGCTGCCCATGAGCACGTCGAGGCGCTCGAAGCGCGAGATGTTGGCCGAGTCGACCCCCAACGGGTAAATCTGGCCGAGTATGAAGAACAGCAGGAGGATTACTACCGTCCAGCCCAGCTTTTCCTTCAGGGTGGGGGGTATTGCGGGGCGCTTGACTTCGGGAAGCGCGCTGGTTATCGGCGTGAACAGGTCTATGAAGCTCATGCGTTCGAGGCCTCTCCGCCGGCTGCCTTTATTTTTTCGATTGCCTTCGCGGTGAAGGCGGTTGCCTTTACTGACACCTTGTGGCGCAGCTCGCCGTTGGAGAGTACTTTCGCGTTCTTGAGGGTTATCTTGTCGCCCTTGAGCTCGCCCGACTCGATCATCCTGTTCAAGTCTTCAAGCGTGAATTCTTCCAGTTTCGCGCGCACGCTGCAGAAGCCGCGCTTGCGGTTCTTGTTCTCGCCGTCGTTAATCGTTTTCAGCCACTTGTGCTTGTGCCAGCCCGCGCGCCCCTTGCCGCCCTTGCAGCCCTTTCCGCGGCGGTTCTTGGCGTTTCCGCCGCCGTGGCTCCGGTTGCCCAGGTACTTGGTCATCCTCGACTTTATTCGGCGAGCCATGTTTAGCAGGTCATCCTCTTCAAAAGTTCCTTCAAATCGGCGCGCTTGCCCAGCGCCCCGCCCTTGCCACCCCTCTTGATGCTGGCCTTCCAGCCCTTCACGGGAGGGTGCAGGCGCATGTGCTTGGACTTTATCAGCTTCATCGAATCCTCATCCGCCTCGCCCCAAGTAACGTAGTCCTTAACGCGCTCCAGCATCCCCGCGTCCTTGGAGTCCAATATCGCGCACGAGTGCTTGCGATTCAAGCCCAGCTGGAGCATGCCCATGCGCGCGTCGCGCTTGACGCCGTTTATTCCGCGCACCCTTATCACGATGATTTTCGACATTTGCAAAACCTTGACCCTGCCTTTTTTTAACCCTGTTTTAATTCCCGTTCATCACTCTGAAGTTTTTCCCATCTTTTGTTTGTTCAGCGAGTTTAAAGCCTTGATTGTCGCCTCGGTGACGTTCAGCGCGTTCCTCGTGCGGCCCTTCGCGGTGGTCCACGCGTCGCGCACCCCCGCCAGAAGCAGGACCTTGCGGGCGGTCGCGCCCGCGACTATTCCCACGCCCTTGGGCGCGGGGCGAATCACGATTTGCGTGTTTGCGCTCTTGCCCGTCGCCTTGAGGGCGACGCTGTGTTCGGCTCCGCAGACGCACTCCCACGAGCCGCAGCCGAGGCGCACGCGGATGATGTTCTTCTTCGCGTCCATTATCGCCTCGGCGATCGCGTCGCGCGTTTCCGGGGCTTTCCCCACGCCCACGGCTATGTGGCCGTGCCTGTCGCCGAGTATCACTATCGCGCGCATCACCATCTTGCGGCCGCACGCGGTCATGCGCTGCGTGTTTGAAATTTCGAGCACTTCCTCCTCCAAGTCGGGGAGCAGGAAGTCGACTATCGTGGGCTCGAGTATGCGCGCGCCGGAGTCGAGTATCTCGTCCAGCGACTTGATTTCGCCGGCGAGCACCTGTTTCCCGAGTTGCGTGCGCGGCACCCAGTTCTCGATCGGCGACTTCTCGCGCTCGCGCCTCGGCCTGCTGCCGCGCCTGCCGCCGCGATTTCCGCCGAACCCTCTCCTTTGTTGAACCATAATCGTTTTACACCGTTGCCTTTCCTTAAACCTTCAGGAGCGCCGCCTTAGCGTCGGCGAACTCCTTTTCCTTCTTCAAGTGCGAGCCGTTAATCCTGGATTCGGGGGGCATCTGTTCCTCTCCGTACTTGGCTTCGATGCCCGCGTCCACCGCGCCCTTGAGGCAGGCGAAAACTATGCCGCCCTTGGTGGACGGGTGCAGCCCGATGTCCAGCACGACGTTCTTGATTCCCGCCTTCTTCGCCTTCAAGCCGCACAGCATGCCCGTCAGGTAAGCCGTGGGCGTGTTGCGCTTGGGCGTCCAGCCGTGCTTGAACAGCTCGCGCGAGGTCGTGAGCGCGGTCGTCCTGTCGCCCTGTTCGGAGTACTCGACCACGTGGCATATCAGCCCGCGGTTCGTCTTCCGTACGACGAGGCGCGGCTGCCCTGACTTGAGGAGCGCCAGTCGTTTCGCGTAATCCGTCTTGCCGAGTCGCCTGCGCTTGAAGTGCACGGCGTACAACGGTCCGGTTGCCTTGCTCATTTCAGAATCACTTTAACCCCAAATCACTTTAGCAGCTTGTTCTCTTCCACGTACAAAACCAACTGGCGTTTCGCCTTGAAGTTGTTGCCCTTAACCATCTTGTACAGCTTCGCGTACGCGCCCTCGACGAGGCGCGGCTTGAGCTGGTGCAGCAGGCCGCGCTGGCTGCGGACCTTCTTCATCCACCTCTGCTTGAGCGTGTGCTTGGCGTAGTACGTGCCCTTCCTGCTGCCTTCGCCGCGGCGCCTGCCCGCGTTCCTGCGTTCCGCCTTGAAGCGCGCCTTCGCGCGGCTCTGCCCGACCGAGGGCTTGAGCTGGATTGCGCCTTCCTTTATGAGGCCGCGCACGTCGTCCGTGGTGAGCGAGTCGCGCGCCTTCGCCAGGTCGACTATCCTGACGCGGTTCTCTCCGCACTTCAGGACCTTCGCCGCCAGCCGTTTTATCGTTTGCACAGTCATTTTGAATCAGCCATTGAGAACTTTCAATCCCTTCGCACGCGCCTTTTCCGCGAGCGCCTTCTTCTTGCTCTTGCCCAAACCCGCCGCCAAGCGCACGACGCAGCCCTGCGCCGCTTCCAAATCGCGCCCGCTCGACACCAGCTTTTCCGGCAGCTTGGCTCCGGGGTGCCTGTCGCGCAGGCTGCGCGCAGTGGCGTAACCTATTTTGGGCGACAGCACGTAGCCGCGCCTGTGGATGCGCACCTTGCTGTCGATGCCGTGAGGCTTGCGCCAGCCCGTCCTGAGGCGGGGGTGCATTTTCGCGTCCGACCGTTTGAATTGCTTGCTCATGTTACCATCACGTGTAATAGGCGCCGTCTTGGAAGACGCGCTCGTCCCTGTTCGTTATCTTGGTGGCGTTCACGATGTTCGCCGCGGTCTGGCCGACCGCCTCCTTGTCCGAACCGCTCACGATTATTTCCTGGCCCTTGACTTCGACCTTGGCGCCCTTCTTTATTTCCGCCTTGCGCGGCGTCTTCTCGCCGAAGAAGTTCTTTATCGAGACCTCGTCGCCCTTGACTTCCACGCTTATCGGGAAGTGCGCGTAGACTACCTGGAGCTTCTTTTCGTAGCCTTCGGTGACTCCCGCGGCCATGTTCTTCAGGTGGGATTCGAGCGTGTTTAGAACCGCCTCGTTCTTCCTGCCGTGCTTTTGGATTAACTCGAATTTGACTTCCCCGCCTTCCTGGGTCGCCTTGACGAAGCGAACGTTGAATTTTTTCTCGAGCGTTCCCCGCTTGCCAGTGACCTTTATCGCGTCTCCGGCGATTTCAACCTTCACTCCCTCGGGAACCTTCATTATTCGCACCTAGTAAACGTAACACAACAGCCTGCCGCCGGTGGCCTTCTCCTTTGCCTCCTCTTGGCTCATTATGCCGTGCGGCGTGGTGGCGATGAGCAGCCCCACCCCTTTCGCGGGCAGGAAGCGCTCCTCGAACTTTTCCCAGTCGCCCTTCTTGACCGGGTAGCGCGGCTTGATTACCCCGCAGCCGCCGATTTTGCCCAGCAGTTGCAGCGAGATTTCTCCGCTCTTGCCGTCGTCGATGACTTCGAATTCGCCCACGTAGCCCTTGCGCTGGAGGAGGAGCAGGACTTCGCGCACCATGCGCGACGCCGGCTTGACCTTCACCTGCGGGTTGCCCTTGGTTTCGGCTACCTTAATCGAGTTTATGACGTTTGCGAGTGTATCCATTTTTCAATCAACTGTATTTCTTGAAGCCGATCTCCTTGGCGCGTTCGCGGAAGCACTTCCTGCAGATGTTCAAGCCGTACTTGCGGATCAGCCCCCTGCTGGCGCCGCACAGCTTGCACATGCGCGTCATGCGCTTCTTGTACCGTGATTCCAGTTTGAGGCTCATTCCTTGATCGTCACTCCGTATTCCTTTGCTATGAACTCGCGCGATTCGCGCGAAGAAACGCGGTGGCGCTTGGGCACGCGGTGCGGCGCGATGCGCCTCTTGGAAATGTTCGCGCCCGGCTTGCGCAGGCTAAGGCAGACGTCGAACCCTATCATGCCCAGCTTGGGGTCGTACTTGGCGCCGGGAAAGTCGATGTACTCCTTGACGCCGAACGAAACGTTCCCGTACTCGTCGAAACTGCGCGTGCTTATCTCGTTGTCGCGTGCGTCGAACGCCTTCTTGACGAACTCCTTGGCCGTCTTGCCGCGGAGCGTTATCTTGACTCCTATCTCGTCGCCCTGCCTCAGGTGGAACGAGGGTTCGCGGCGTTTCGCGCGCGTGGTCATGGGTTTTCCACCCGTGAGCCTTTCCAGCAGCGTGCGCGCGTTGTCGAGCGGCTGCCCGCTAGCGCCGACTCCGATGTTCACCGTCACCTTTTCCAGGCGCGGCTGTTGCATTGGGTTCATTTGGCTTCTCCGCTTTCAAACTCCTTGTCTATGACGATCAGATAATCCTTGAGCGTAACCACTTCGCCGCCGGGCGTCTTGATGCGCGCGTCCGAAGGCTTGCTTCCCACGCGCTCCATCACTTCCGTCAGCTCGCCGATTTGGCCCGCGTGCCTGCCCTTGCATACCAGGCAGAGGCAGCCCTTGTCCAGCTTCGCGAACCCCGCCATCTTCTGCTCCGGGACCGTCAGCTTGAGCGTGTCCCCCGGCTTGAAGCGGTCCTCCTCCTTTTCGATGAGGTGGTTCCTGCCGTCGTGCAGGTTCAATTGGACTTTCCCCTTGGCGTAGTACTTCTTGTCGAGAATCTTGCAGTATTTGACGGAAGTCTTCTTGATTGGCTGCAGGACGAGTTTGTCGCCCTTCACGAGGACCACGAACTCCTTCTTTTCCGCGGGAATCGCGACCAGGTCCATCAGGCCCACGGAGAATCCGTCGTCGCCCACTTTGCGTCCGTCGACCAGCACGAGGCCGGCCTTGAGCGCCTTGCGTGCCTCGCGCGCGTCGGCGGCCAGGCCGAGCTTGTCCCTCAAAAGTATGAGCAGCGGCATCGCCTCCTTCTGGGCGTGCGCTCCGGGTGCGGGCTTGCGCACCCACCTTATGCCCTTGCGGCCTATGCCCCAGCTTACCGGGGACGCGAGGCGCTTCAAATGCCGTTTTCTTCCGTGGCCAGCCATTTTAGCATCTACTCCTTCTTCATCGCTTCCGCGAGCATCGCCGCGGCCGCGTCTTCCTTCTTCGACTCCTTCTTGGTTTCCTTCTTTTCGCGCGCGATTTCCTGCTTTCCGCGCGACGCGAGCTCCGTTATTAACAAGTTCGACGCGTCGAGCGGGACGAGGACCTCCTTGCCGCCCTGCTTCTTGTCCGTCACGCCTTCCACGAAGACGCGGCGGCGCTTCAAGTCGACTTCGATGACCGCGCCGGAATGCTTCTTGTGGATGCCGCGCATCACCTTGACCTTGTCTCCCTTGTGCACGCGCACGCAGCGCTTCTTTTCCTTGGCGCGCAGCTCTTTCGAGAGGTGGCTGTGCAGCTGGCGCGCGCGCTGGTGCAGCGGCGCGTTGTAAAGCGCCTTGCGCTGCTTGCGGGGTTGCTTGCTGTGCTTCTTGTCGTCGTACTTCATGAAACATCACATTAAAACTTCTAGACTACGGCGCTCGCGATGGCGACGACTTTAGGGTAGCGCTCGCTTATCTCGCGGGTGGCGCAGCCCTTGATTTCCGTGCCCTTGGGCAGGTTCTTGTCGTCCACTATGACGCACGCGTTGTCCTCGAATGAAACCCTTTCTTTTCCGCGCCTGAACTCCTTCTTCTGGCGGATGATGAGCGCGAGCTCCTTCTTCTTTATCATGTCGGGTTTTCCCTTCTTGACGGAAACCATGACTATGTCGCCGATGCCGGCGTAGGGCACGCGGTTGTGGCGGGACATTGCGCGCTTGACGCCGATTACCCCGACTATCTTCGCGCCGCTGTTGTCGTCGCAAACCATTTGCGTGCCGATCGTAATCGGCCTGGTCATGTGCGCGGTCAAACCCAGCATTGGCTTTTCAACCCTTCCCCTTTTGCAGGAGGACGTGGCTCTTGGTCTTGCTGACCTTCCTGCACTCCATTACCGTTATCCTGTCGCCCACAACCGCAACCATGCAGGCGGGCACGTGGACGCTGAGGCGGCCGCGCCGCTTTTCGAGGCGGTCGTACTTCTTGACCTTGCGGTAGTAATCCAGCTGGATGACCGCCGTGCTCTTTGGTTTCGTGCTGACCACGACGCCTTCCAGTATTGCTCCGCGCGTGCGCAGCGACCCGTGCACGGGGCAGTTCCTGTCTTCGCACTTGTTCACTTTTGCCTTTTCACCTTTTTCAAACGGTCCCACGGCGCGTGCATTATCGCGTCGCCTTGAACCAGGATTCCGCCGAAGTCGAACGCCGAGCCCTTCTTGGGAACGGTTTTCCTTCCCTTCGGCGTTTCGAGCACGAAGGCGTTCTTCGACTCGTTCACTACCAAACCGCTCAAACCGCGCAAGCCTCTGCAACTGCTCTTCGCGACGACGACCCGCCTTCCGACGAATTCGGCGGCGGTCGCGTCGGGTTGCTTTTCGGCCGCGCGTGGCGCGGGTAACTTCATTCTAGGGGTCATCTGTTATTTAAACCCTATGCGAAGTTTATGAGCTCGCGCGGGTAGCCCATCTTGACGAGGCGGTTCACCACGTCGGCGATGTGGCTGCCCTGCAGGATTATCATGCCGTCCTTGGCCGTCCCCCCGCAGGCGAGCGCGTGCTTGAGCTCCTTTCCCACCTTCTTGAGCTCTTCGCCCTCGAGGCCCTCCACGATGGTCACGAGCTTGTTGAATCGCTTCTTGGTAGTGTAAATTTGCAGCTTTCTGCTGGTCTCCTTCTCTATCGTTTGGCACGCGCAAATTTCCTTGGGCAGGCCGCACTTGTCGCAGATTCCCGTCATTTCTTTTCCGTTTTCCCCTTGGTTACGACTTTCTTCTGCCTTAAAAACGTGTTTATGCGCGCCACGCCCTTCTTGAGCGTCTGAAGGCGGCCCACGTTGGCGGGCTTGCCCGTGGACTTGAGCTGCGAGCGTTCCGCGTGTAACTCGTTTTCAAATTCAACGAGCTTCTTCTCCAGCGCGGCAACGTCCATCGCCTTCATTTCGCCTTTCTTGATTAACGCCATTTTATTGTGCCTCTTGCTTGGTTTCTACCGCGGCCGTTTCCTCCTTCTTCTCGTGCGCAACCGGGGGCTTCTTTTTCTTTTCAGCCGGCTTCTGCGCCGGAGCGACCGCAACTTGTGCTTCCACCTTCGGCTCTGCCGCCTGCTCAACAACCGTTTCTTCCTCCGCGACTATTGCGGTTGCGGACGGAATCTTGACCTTGTCGGGGAACACGGTTTCCGGCGAGACTATTTTTACCTTGATGCCGATGCATCCCGCCTTGAGCCTGGCGACGTAGCGGCCCTGGTTGACCAGGTTCATCGGCTCTCCGCTCTTCTTCAGGTATCCCTTGCGCACGGTGATGGTCTTGGCTTTGCCGCCCTTGCCGACTATCTTGCCGGCAACGCGGATTTCCGCGCCAATCGCCCCCGCTTCCATGACTTCCTTGAGCGCCATGCGCAAGATGGGCTTCACGCGCGGGTTGGTTTCGATTTGCTTGCCGAGCTTTTCGGCGACGAGGCGCGCGTCCAGCGCGGGCTGCATGACTTCGATGACCTCGATTTGCGGGTTCTCGATGTTGAACTTGGCGGTCAAGTCGTCGCACAGGTCCTTTATCGCCTTGCCCTTCTTTCCGACGACCATGCCCGGCTTGCGCACGCACAGGCTGATGCGCGTCGCGATGGGCGTGCGCTGTATGTTGATGCTGGAAACGCCAGCGCGCTCGAGCTCGACGAACAGGAAGTTCTTGACTTCCAAGTCGGCGAGCGCCTTTGTTATGAATTTCTTTTCAACCGCCACTTCGCTTAAACCCCTTTTGCCTTCTTTGCTTTCCTAGCCTCTGCCTTGGCTTCCTTCGTGTTCCTTTTCTTTACGGATTCGTCCCTTTCCTTGACCTCGATTTCCGTGCGCGAGGTCACGTAGTTCGCCCACACCGCGCGCTTGCCGTAGCCGAGCGTCGCGCTGGACACGAAGAAGCGCCTGTAGCGCGGGAAGTCGTTCTGCTTGTACGCGCGCGCCGCGCTCACGAACAGCTTTGACTCGTCAAGTCCCTTGTTGACCGCGTTCGCGACCGCGTTCTGCAGCAGCTTCTTGAACAGCACGCACTCCTTGCGCGGGTAGCGCCCCTTCTTTCCGCCCAGTTCCGAGCGGTGGCCGCAACCCGTGTTGTGGTTCCTGTACGGAATCGCCTTCTCCAGCGCGATCGCGCCGTCGAGTATCTCGTAGGCCTTCTTGACGTTCTTGCCCTTCACCGAAGAGCAGATGTTCGTCAAGTCCTTGTAGCTGCCCTTCCAGTCGTGCCCCTGGGCGCAGCCGGCTTTTTCGTCTTTTTTGAAGGAGTACTTGTACATGTCCTCACTTGAGCTCCACGGCCTTGCTGCCGCGCGTTGCGCCGATGCCCGGTCCAGAGTGCTTCACCAGCTTGCAGGTGTGGCTGTATTCGCCGAGCCGCCTCCCGAGCATTTCGGGAATAACCCCGCACTTCACCCACTCCTTGCCGTTGTAAGTCTCCATCTGCAGACCCACCATTTCCGGCAGGACGATCATTTCGCGTATGTGCGTGCGGAACGGCTTCTTGCGGTCGTGCTTGCGCAGCTTGCGGATGAACGCCTTGAAGGAGTGCCCCATGCGGCCGAGGCTGCGCCTCTGGCGGGACGGCACGAGCTTGACGAATTCGTCCACGCTCAGCGCCTGCAATTCTTCAAGCGTCTTTCCCTTGTAGGAGAATTTTCGTGTAGCCATCTTATTGTTCACCAACTGCGCGCTCGCGGCGCTTCTTCCTGCCGGTCTGGCGCGCTGCGATGTGGCCGACCTTCTTTCCGGGCGGAGTGCCGCGGGCGCGAGTGCTCGACTTTCCGAAGCTCTTGCCGCCGTGCGGGTGCTCGTTCGCGTTCATCGCGGTTCCGCGGACTATCGGGTAATACTTGTTGCGCGCCTCCATCATCTTGCGCTTGCTGCCCGCCTTCTTGAAAGGCTTGTCCAGCCTTCCGCCCCCGGCCGCCACGCCCACCGTGGCGCGGCATTCCGGGGACAGCACGAGCACGCGCTTGGAAGAAGTGCTCATTTTTATCGTGACCCTGCCGGTTTCCTCGTCGTGGGAAATCAGCGTTCCGCCGGAGCCGGTTGCGCGCAGCGCCTTTCCGCCGTCGCGCGGCTTGAGCTCCAAATTGAAGATGGGCGTGCCGTCGGGCAAGGCGCCCAAACTGGAGACGCTGCCGATTTTCGCGGCCGCGTTGACGCCCAATTCGACCTCATCGTTGATCGCGATTCCCTCGGGCGCAATCAGGTAAATCTCGCGTCCGTCCTCGGCGCGCAAAAGCATGAGCGGAGTGGAGTGCGCGGGGTCCAAGGCAAAGCCTATGACCTGCGCGCGCATCGCCTCGCTGGGCAGCGGGGGATACTCAACGTTGCAGAGGAAGCGGTGGCCGGGAGTCCTGAATGCGGGACTGCCCTTGCCGCGCCTCTGGTTTATGAGCATCTTACCCATGTTATCAAATCACCTTGAGGCGGGCCGCCAAGTCCGGAGCCGCGTTCTCGCGCTGGAACTTGACCATCGCCTTCTTGCGGTTGTGCGTGGTTATCAGGACCGTGACTTTGTCGACCTTCTCCTTGTATTCCGCCTCGACTTCGCGCTTGACCTGCTCCTTCGTGGCGTCGCCGCGCACGATGAAGGTCAGCATGTTCTCCCTTTCGATTGCCGAAACGGCTTTTTCGGTTGTCAACGGGTTGATTATGTACCTCATGAAAATCACGCGTAATAGAGTCCCTGCTTGTCCAGCGCCGCGAGCGCGTCCTGCGTCCACACGGTCAGCCTTCCCGCTTCGCCGCCAGGCGCCAGCAGTTCAATCGTCAAGTCCTTCACGTCCGCACAGTTCACGCCCGGAATGTTGCGCGCGGCGCGCCACAAGCCCGAGTCCTTGCCGTAAACTATGAGCACGCTGGACGGCTGGCGGTAGCCTCCCTTGCGCAGCCTTGCCCTGCCGCTGCGCTGCTTGCGCCCGTTGCGGGCGCGTTCCAAATCCTGCGTCAAGCCCATTTTTTCAAGCACGCCCACGACGTCCTTGACGCGCTTCACGCCTTCGAACGAGTTGTCCGCCACCAGCGGCAAAGCGCAGTCGAACAAGTGCCCGCGCGCCTTCGCCAGCTTCGCGTCGCAAGTAGCGGCAATCGCGCTGCGAATCGCCTTGTTCTTCTCCTTGTAGTTGATTCTCTCGATAATCGTCTTGTACGGCTTCGGCGGGTGCGCCCTGCGCCCCTTGGTTGCGTTGGGCACGACCAGCGTGCGCCCCATTCCGCCTCCCGGAATCTTTTCCTTGGGCAGGCGGGCCTTTCCGATGTTGATGCCCGAGCGCGCCAAGTGCCTGCGCCCGTAATACTTAGCGGTAGTATAGTCTATGCCCGCGCCCTTCATCGCGCCCTTGGGCTGCCAGAGCAGCGAGCGTTCCGCGTGGAAAGCGCGGCGAATCAAGTCGGGCCTGTATTCCTCCTCGAACTGCCTGGGCATTTGTGCCTCGGCCGCCGCAGTGCCTTCCATTGAGTGGACTTTTGCCTTCAAGCGTGAACACCCTGCCTGATTTCCGGCTTTTTAACGGGCTTCGGCGTCTTCCTCAGCAGTATGAAGCGCTTTGACGGGCCGGGAACGCTGCCGTCGACCAGCAAGTAATCGTTCTTTATCGGGCCGTAACAGTGGAATACGAGGTCCAGATTTTCTCCGTGGCTAAGCACGCGCTTGTTCGTGTCCGTGCGGCGGTGGTAACCGTACTGCCCCGCGCGCGGAATCGTGTACATGACTTTCGCCTGGCGCTCGGGGCCGATGGAACCGCCGTGCCTGCGTGCGCCGGTTGCCTTGTGGAAGTTGAGCGCGGTGTTGAAGCGCTGGACCAAGCCAATCCAGCCGCGGCCCGTGGTGACGCCAATCGCGTCCACGATTGCGCCCTCGTCAATTACGTCCTTGACCCTGACTTCCTTGCCCACGATGCTTTTTGCGTACTCGAATTGCGCCGCGGCGTCTCCACCCAAGCCTATTTCAACCATGTCGGGCGTCTTTTTGCCCGTGCCCGTGCGGTAGGGCTCGGTCAAAACCTTGACGCGGTACTCGTCACAGCCCGCGATGTCCTCGATTTTGTGCGACTTCTTGGGGCAGCGCATGCTCTTCTTGATTTCCTTTGGCAATTCGGTGGATACCGTTTCGCCGACGAGCTTCAAGCCGTAAACCGTGTTCTTGAACCCGACGACCGAGTAAACGAAAACCGGCGGAGTCTCAATCGCGGTCGCCGCGCGGATGACTTCCTGCCCTTTGGTTGGGGCTTCCCTGTCGTCGATTATGGTAATAGTGGTCATGCCCGCCTTGTAGCCCGGGAAGCCGAGCATTCCCTTTCCCGCGTGCCAATACCTCATGCGGGGCACGACGCGCCTCGCGCGGCGCCTGTGCCAGAAGGAGCGAGAACCCTTTTTCGGACCCGGACGCTTGCCCATTCCTAATCAGTGCTCACTTTCTTGGCGGTCGGGGGCGTTTCCTTGAAGAGCACCTTGGCGCCGCAATAAGGGCAGCGTACGAACTCGAGCTCTCCCGTCTGGAACTTCTTCCCGCATTTAGGACAAACGTACAATTGAGATACCCACCCTTGATTCGGATTGAACAAGAAATGGACGAATATATTAATAAACCTTTTCCGCAACCCCTTGCTTTGAAACGGGGTTCGGAAAACGCCCCTTTTCAAAAAAGGAGGCTTACGCGTTCTTAGTTTTGCACTCTTCCTTGATTTGCCGGATTACGGCTGAAGCTTTTCCATGCAGCGCCGAGGCTTTTTCCTCGAACGCCTTGACTTCGTTCTTGAAGCCGGCGAATTCCTTCTCGTTTATTTTCGCCTTGCGCTTGGTTATCGCCGCCTTCTGCAATTCTTCCTTGAACGCGTCCTGCCGCATCGTCAATTCTTCGTAGTCCAAAAGCATTTCGTCGACTTCGATGTTCAGCAATAATATCTTCTTGTTCAGCCCGTCGGAGTAATACTGGTTCGAGCCCACGTATTGCGCGAACTCCTTGACGGTTTGCAGGAACGCCTCGAACCTCTTGAGCCGCAGCGGCAGGTAGTCGAACCTCTTCGCCAGCTCCGCGTCAACCTTCTCGTCTTTTTCCATTACCATCGCAACAATTCCGGCGCGCGCGTTTAAACGGCTTTTGAATCAAGCGCCCGCGATGAGCCAGATGCTCGCGATGGAAACCGCGATGGCCAGCGCGCCCTTCAGGGACAGCCTTTCCTTGAGGAAAACCGCGGCGAGCGCCATGGTGACGATGGAGTTCAAACGCTTCGTGGAAGGGGGTCAGAAAACACCGTAAAAAATGGGGGACGCACCAAAACGCTGGCGTTTTGGGCGGGCGCAAAACCCGCGGGTTATGCTGCCAACCGCCGAGTCGGTGTCCCCGCGTTTTCCGAGAGCCTCCAATGGGATTCGAACCCACGGCTTCGTGCTTACCATGCACGCACTCTACCAGGCTGAGTTATGGAGGCGGCTCTAAAAGAGAGGGAGCAAAACGTTTATTATTTTGCGCTTTGAACTAATTCTACGCTTTAAAGGTTATTTGGTGGTTGAAGGATGGGCAAGTTTCCGATCGCAGAAAGGCATTACGCGCGCAAGGTGGTTTGCATGAAGTGCAAGGCGCTGAACCCCAAGGGCGCGGTGCGTTGCAGGAAGTGCGATTACCCGAGCCTTCGCCCCAAGCGGGCCAGGAAGAAGGAAGGCAAGTAGGTTCGCGTTTGCAGGGGTTGCAGAGCTTGGCCAAATGCGCGGGACTTAAGTGACCTCTTTCTTTCACGGAAGAAAGGCGTGGCGGAAATCCCGCCTCTTAGGAGTTCGAGGGTTCAAATGCGCTTTTTTGCCTGCGGGCAAAAACCCGCGCTAAAAAGCGGTGGAAATCCCTCCCCCTGCATTTTCGGTAACTCGGTTTGGTGGATGCGTTGGCTTACTTTGATTGGACCGGCGGAGTTCTGTTGGCTTTAGTTTTCGCGCTGGCGAGCTTTGCAATCAGCAGGACGCTCGGCAACCGCAGGCGCGTGAAGGAAATCCAGAAGGAAATCAACGGGTTCAACGCGGAGCTGAAGAAGGCCGCCGACTCGAAGGACGAGAAAAAAGTCAAGCAGCTCACGGAACGCGAATCGCAAGTGACGAAGCTCATGTGGGAGATGATGGGCTACTCGTTCAAGCCGCTGCTCGTGCTCCTGCCGCTGTTCTGGATTGCGTACGAGTTCGTGCTTCCCGCGCTATTCGCGCCCGGCTTCATCGTGCACCTACCGTTCAGCCTGCCTTCCAACATCATGTTCTGGGAGCCGTGGAAGGATTATTTGGGCGCACGGGGTTTGTTCATCTACTCGCTCGTAGTGATGGGCATGGTGCTGGAGTTAATCGCAACCAAAGTGTTGAAAATGGACGGCATATAGGGTGTATTATTGGCGTTTAACGTGTATTTTAGGAGGTACCGATTGAAATGAAACCGTCTCACAGGCGAATGAAGAAGCGCTACAAGCGCAGTCTTTCCGGCGCAGTGGTGCTCAAGTTCAAGCGGCCCAAGCCGGCGCGGCGCGTTTGCGCGCTGTGCGGCGGCGTGCTGCACGGCGTGCTGCGCAGGCGTCCGTCCGACTTGCGCAAGACGAGCAAGAGCCAGCGCGCGCCCACGCGCATGTTCGCGGGCGTATTGTGCGGCTCTTGCGTGGCGCTGATAGTCAAGGACAGGGCGCGCATGAAGGCGGGCTCGGCAACCGAGAAAGACGTGCCGTTGACGCGGCTGAAGTTCGTCAGGCAGTTGAAGGCTTAAAAGGGGTTTTTGGGGTTTGCGCGTTGCGATTTCGGGTTTGTCGGGCTGCGGCAACAGCACGGTTACTTCGCTGGTAGCGGAGAAGCTGGGCTTGTCGCGCGTGAACTACACTTTCCGCGACATGGCGCGCGAGCACGGCGTGTCCTTCGAGGAGTTGCGCGAGAAGGCGGAAGCCGAGTTTCCCGAAGTCGACCTGGATTTGGACGCGCATTTGGTCGAACTGGCCGCGGACGGCAAGAATTGCGTCATCGGCTCGCGGCTCGCCGTGTGGCTGGACACCCCCGCGGTTCTCAAGCGCATCGACTTCCCGCGCGACCAGTGGTTCTCTTTCGACTTCAAGTTCTGGCTGGACGCTTCGCTGGAGACGCGCGCCAGGCGCATCGCCAAGCGCGAGTCCCGCCCGTTCGAGGAAGTCCTCGCGGAGACGCGCGGGCGCGACGGGTTGGACGCGGCGCGCTACAAGCGGCTGTACGGCATAAACGTGCGCCAGCCGCAGGCAAACTTGAAGGTTGACACCGAAAAGTTCGACGCGGAAGGCGTAGCACAGGAGATAGTGAGGTTCGTGGAATGCCAAGGTACCCGCCGCTGAACGAGCTCGTGATGGTGACCGTCAAGCGCGTCCTGCCCTACGGCGCGATAGTCGCGATGGACGAGTACGACGGGCTCGAGGCTTTCGTCCACATTTCCGAAGTGTCCACGGGCTGGACCCGCAACGTTTCCGAGCACCTGAAGGAGGGCCAGAAGGCGGTAGTCAAGGTAATGCGCCTTGACCCCGAGAAGCGGCAGGTTGATGCGAGCCTCAAGCGCGTGAGCGAAGGCGAGCGCCGCCAGAAGGCGGAAGCCTACAAGGCGGAAAAGCGCGCGCAAAAGCTTTTGGAGCGCGCGGCGTTCAAGGCAAAATCGACGCCGCAGGCTGCGCTGGCCGAGGCGGGCGTGCCTTTGGTCGCGGAGTACGGGAGCCTGCACGCCGCGTTCGAGTCGATTGCCGCGGGAGAAATTCCGCAGGCGAAGATTGACAAGAAGTGGATGGACGTGCTCTCCGAGGTCGCCAAGGCGGAAATCAAGAAGAAAGAAGTCGAGGTGAAGGCGTCGCTCAACCTCGTGTTTTACGGTTCCGGCGGCTTGAAGCGCCTGATGGACGCGCTCGCGGGCGTGGAAAAAGCCTCGGGCGTGCAGGTGCACTACGTGGGCGCGGGGCATTACTCGCTCAAGTCCGTCGCCGGCGACTACAAGTCCGCGGAAAAGGCGCTGGACAAGGTGGAGGCGTTCCTCGAGGCGGGCGTTTCGGGCAGCCAGGCGGAATACTCGGTGGAGAGGAAGAAGAAATGAGGCTGCGCCGGTGCACCGCTTGCGGGGCTTACACGCTCTCGGAGACGCACTGCTCGGTCGGTTCTGCGAACCCCCACCCGCCGCGGTATTCGGCGGAGGACAAGTACGCTTCTTACAGGAGAAAGGCAAGGCACGGTGGTTGAATTGAAAATTTTGAAGGACGAAAACAAGGAGCTCAAAGTCGAATTCGAAGACCTGGACTTGGGCCTGGCCAACTACGTGGTTGACGGGCTGTTGAAGGAGAAGGACGTGGAGTTCGCTTCCGCATCGTACACGCACCCGCTCGAGGGCTGCGTGGTCATAACAATCAAGGCGCCGAACGCGAAGAAGGCGCTCGCCAAGGCGGTCAAGGCGTCGGCGGCGGAACTCGAGGCAGTGAGGAAGGCGCTGGAATGAGTTTGGCGGCGCAAGCGCGCGGTTACATCCGTAAGAACAAGGTTTCCATAGCCCTCTCGGTCGCGCTCGCCGCGGTCGTTTTAATCTATTCGCGTTACCCGCACCCCGCGCTGGGCTTGGCGGGTTTCTTCCTAATCGTCGGCTTGATTGCATCGGACTTCTTCAAGCCCGAAGCCGCGGAGAAAAAGGCCAAGGCGGCGGAAAAAGCGAAGGTGCAGGCGCGGGACGGCGGCTGGAAACTCATCGTCGAATTGTTTGTTGCGCTGGCCGTAGCGGTTGCCGCATGGTTCGCGTTCGGCTTCGTGCTGCAGACGGACACGCCGCTCAACGTGGTGACTTCGTGCAGCATGCTGCCCAACTTGGAGCGCGGCGACTTGATAGTGCTGCAGGGCGGAGGCGTTTCCGCGCAGGAAGTGCAAATCGATGCGAACCTGTCCGGCGCTTCGTACGAATCCAACCCTTACTACATTACCGGCGGCGAGTCGCGGCTGGCGGTCATGTTCACGGACGTGGTTGTCGGCGGAAGCCAGCCGTTTTCCTATCCGCTGCGCTCGTGCACGCTCCGCAACCGTTCCGGTTCCGAACAAGCAGTGCCTTGCGCGCCAATCGTGCAGTACGGGAACGCGAATTATTCCTCGGCCGGCAACGACGTAATCGTCTATAACCCCGAGCCGAGGATTTACGGGTTGATAATCCACCGCGCGCTGTTGCGCCTGAAGGCGGACGACGGTTATTATTACCTGACCAAGGGGGACAACAACCAGTTCGCGGACCAGCGGACGGGCATCCAACTTGTGCCGGCCAGCGATGTCAAAGGCAAGGTTCTGTTGCGAATTCCCCTGCTCGGCTACCTGAAGCTGTTCTTTTTCCTGCAAATCGAGGAGCCGAAGGGCTGCGACGCCGTCTTGTCCAGCGAATAATATATTAATGCTGTCCGCCCCTAAGCTCACTATGGGTGTGGTATTGATGGAGCTAGTAATCGACGACGCGCGCGAATTCAAGCAGTGCGTCGACGCGGTAGTCAACCTGGTGGGCGAAGGCGTTTTCGAGGTTTCCAAGGAAGGCCTCAAGCTGCGCACCATGGACCCGTCGCAAATCGCGATGGTGGACTTCACGCTGCCCCACTCGGCTTTCTCGAAGTTTTCCGTCGCCGAAAAGGTCAACATCGGCCTCAACCTGGCGGACTTGTCAAAGATACTCGCCCGCTCGCGCTCCGGCGAAAAGCTCGCGCTCTCGCTCGACGAGAAGGAGTCGCGCCTGATGCTCAAGTTCTCGAGCGGCCAGTCCAAGCGCTCCTTCAAGATGCCGCTCCTCGAGTCGAGCGCATCGTTCCCCCGCGAGCCCAAGATATCCTTCGACGCCACCGTGCGCGTGAACGGCGGCGAGTTCAAGGAAATGATCCGCGACGCGGGCCTGCTCTCCAGCCACGTCACGCTGCACGTGCGCGACTCGGAATTCATAGTCGAGGCGCACGGCGACTCCGGCGACCTGCTGATCGAAACCAAGGCGGACTCCGAGGCGGTGAAGGAAGTCAAGGTCACCGCCAAGAGCGTGGCGGTCTTCCCGTACGATTATTTGGACAACCTGACGCGCGCCTGCCCGGACGACGGCGACATACTCATAGAGCTCAAGTCGGACGCGCCCGTAAGGGTTTCGTACGAAGTCGGCAAGGCGAAGCTGTCCTACTTCCTCGCGCCCCGCGTTGAGACCGCGTGAGCCGCGGAGAAAAAAAAAAACAACGAGAGTTAGCGAAGCAAAATTACATTAAAAATAATGCTTCGGCAAAACAAATGCCGTCAAGCTTTTGATTTTGTTTTTCCCGCTTGCGCCGTTTGCTTTTTCGTTCAGTCAATCAGCGTGAACGCGACGCGCTTGCCCTTGTTGTCGAAAGCCGCAACGTCCCGCAGGTCGTACGGCGCGGTGGCGATGAAGTTCACCGCGTAACCCGTGGCGAAAAAAACCAGGTCCTGTTTAGAGGGCAGCGCGGGGCCCGAAGGGTGGCTGTGGAATGAAGCCACAGTCCCCGAAGCCGACGGGACGAACCACGGCGAGTACGACGAGCGCGAGCGGCCGTACTCCGCGAACGGCGTTATCAGCAAGTCGGTTATCCTCAACTCGCCCTTCTTGGACTCGCCCTTGAACAGCGCGGTGAACTCGTCCGGGTAAAGCTCCTTCGCGCCGTGCAAGGCGCTTAACAGCGCTTTTTTTTCGACGATTACGTTCACAGCAGCTTCGCCCCGGTTGCGCGCGACCAGCACCACAGCACGACTGCCGAGTCCACGAACCACAACGCCACGTGCACGCCCTCGAAAACCGCGGGGCCGAAATGGTAGTGCGCGACGAGCGTGGCGAACAGGCGCGCCAGGTTGAACGACAGCAGCACGGGTGCGTAAATCAAGAGTGCGCGCGGCTTGTCGGCTTTTGACGGCGTGGAATAAAGCAGCGCGAAGAAGAGTATGACCATGACGAGGCCCGTGCAGTCCGTCACTATTTCGAAGTCGCTCTTCCCGCCGATTGACAGGAAGGCGCCGTCGCGCTGCGTGGCGTAGCCCGCCGCCTTGAGCATCGTTTCCTCTACGGAGGCGACGGCCTCGCTCGCGAAACCCAGCGGCAGGAAGTGGATCAGGGCGAAGGGGACGAAGAAGAGCGCGAGGAAGGACAGCAGGAATGCCGCGCTTTTGCCGAGCTTCACCACGGGACCCTCTTGACGCGGAGCGCATAGTGCGCTATCCAGTTGAAGGAAACGTGCAGCGCGTAAGTCGCAACCGTCAGGAAAGCCAAGCCGTCCCACCCTATTGCGCCCCACAGCGCGGGGTAGGCGGCCAACGCGATGGCGAGCGCGACGTAAAGGAAGAGCAGCTTGTCCAGCACGAGCGACGGGTATCCGGGCGGCTGCCCCCGCCTGCGCTTGATGAAGCTGCCGAGGAGGTCGCCCGCCATCGCGCCGAACGCGAGCAGCACCGCGAGCCCGACCTTCTGGGAGACGCCGAGCATGGGCAGGTAATCGTTGCCGAAGCTCGCCGCAGCCACCGCGCCGACCGCGGTGCCGAAGGTTATTCCCGAAAGAAAGCCGTTAACTGTTTTCGAGTCGCCGAGGATGCGCCTGTTGTCCCACGCGCGGAACCCGCCGTCGATTTTCGGGCCGCCGCCCAGCACGACGGGCACGCTGTTCGAAACCCACGCGGGGATTATCAAAAGCACGATTTCCACGAGGCCGAACATCGGAATCATTTTGATGCGAAAGAGTATAAAACCCCGCCGCCGTTAATCCATCCATGAATCCGTTGACTACGCTGGCGCTGTTGTTCGTTGCGACCGTCACGCTACTCGTGATATTCTCGGGCACCCCGTTCACCATGCAGGAAACGTGCGTTTACCCCGTGGCGGTGCACGGCGAAATCGCGCGTTCGGGCGACGCTTTCGGCGGCTACGCCTCCTCCGCCTCAATCGCCGGACAAATCCGCGCGGCCGAAGAATCAAGCGAGGCGGGCGCGATACTGCTGGACGTGGACAGCCCGGGCGGCTCGCCCGTGGCAAGCAAGGAAATTTACGACGCCGTGGCGAACGCGTCCAAGCCCGTGGTGGCGTATTTCGGCGAATCCGCGGCATCGGGCGGCTATTACGCGGCGGCGCCCTCCACTACATCGTCGCGAACCCGAACACCATGACCGGCAGCATAGGCGCGCGGGCAACGCTCCTCAACTACCGCGACTTGTTCGACAAGCTCGGCCTGGCAGAGGACACGATTAAGAGCGGCGAACTCAAGGACATGGGTTCGGGCTACCGCAACCTGACCGACTCGGAGCGCGCCATACTGCAAGGGTTCGTGGACGAGGCATTCGCCAACTTCAAGGCGGACGTCGAGAAGGGCAGGGAAGGAAAGCTGACCGCGCAATACCCGGAAGTGCTGGACGCGCGCATACTCACCGCGTCGCAGGCGCTTCGCGCGGGATTGGTGGACGAAGTGGCTTCCCGCCAACGCGCGCTGGAAAAGGCGGCCGAATTGGGCGGCGCCTCCGCCAAGGAGTGCGAAGTGCCGCAGGAATTCTCCCTGCGCAGCCTGTTCGCCAGCCTAGGCAGCTCTTTCGCGCAGGGATTCAAGTCGGAATTGTCCAACAAGGCGTCAGTCCAGTATTCCTGACGGCTTTTTTTTATTTTTTCGCTTTTTTCGGGTTTTTTGCGCCTTCGGCAATCGGTTAAAAGCTTTTGCGCGCTTGTTGTTTCTTATAGGTGACCATCCGATGACAGTTAAGGGCGACAATCTGATTCAGAGCTGCAGGCAGTGCTATTCGCACGAGGGTTACGCGGTTCCGTTGCAGCCGCGTGCGGGAAACTGGCACTGCAACCGCTGCGGAAGCGTTTATAATATCGCGGGCGGCAACTTAATTAGAGTCTGAAATGCTGTTAGACCGGTTCAAGTTCAACGAGACGCCAGAGGACAAGCTGGAGAAGCTGTTCGACGAGGCGTGCAAGCAGGGCGCCGTCCTGGTGCGCCTGCATTTCGACACGCACGGCGCGAACAAGGAAGCGGTTTCCGGCGCGCTGGTGGACTTCATAGGCCGCGTCTCCAAGGAGGACGGCGTCTTGTATTGCAAGGGCGAGGTGGACGCTCCCATAGAGGAAGAGGACGGCTCCTGGTCCACGAACGCGGAAGTGCGCGTGCTCGCGGAAGCCTTTTACCAGCTTGTTTACCTGTGCTTCCGCTACGGGCCCATCGGCGTCGAGGTGGACAAGCCCGCAAAGCTGGACTTGTCCGCCAACGACATGCAGGGCATCCTGCTGGACGCGTCCAAGATTTCGAACGACTACTCGCGCTTCATCTATGACCAAGTGCTGAGCAACGAGAAGAAGACGGAAGTGCTCAAGCAGCTTGACAAGCGCGCCGCGGCGGGCAAGCGCCTGCGCGAACGGGCCGAAGACGCGGAATCGAAAGACTGAGTTTTTTTTGCGTTTCTATCCGCCGAAGAAGCTGGCAGTTATCTCGTAGAGCCCGCGCCACTGGAACCAGAACTGCAGGACGCTGAGCGCTATCAGCGGTATGGTAAGCCAGCGCAGGCTCTTGTATTTGGTGATGATGAGGTAGGCCAGCCCCATGGCGGGCGAGATTACCGCCCAAAGCACCAGGACGAGCACGTCCTTGTCGTTGAACAGGCTCTGCGCCTCCTTCGCGACTTCGGG